>Ga0209737_10000145_pt1 | contig 62414 bp, 63 predicted proteins | sample TergutCu122P3_FD_187284 | JGI IMG/M metagenome (GOLD analysis project Ga0209737, IMG submission 187284) | Cubitermes ugandensis P3 segment gut microbial communities from Kakamega Forest, Kenya - Cu122 P3 (SPAdes) (version 2) | ecosystem: Host-associated > Arthropoda: Insects > Digestive system... | reverse complement strand
CGCACAGACAAGCAAAATATTGTCGGTAACGCTTGGAACAGACAAACGAGTTTCGGTAAAACGTGAAAAATTAACCGACTTTTCACAAGTAAAAACGATTGGCGGCGAAAATAGAGTTACGCTTGCCTATAAAATTACCGTAAAAAACAACCAAAATAAACCAATAACATTCACACTCAAAGAGCCCTACCCAATTTCAAAACAAGGCGATATAAAAGTAACCTTACTTGAAAAAGATACCACCACACCAACGTTTAACAACACCGAAGTGGGCGTGCTTACGTGGGATTTTGAGCTTCCGGCGGGCGGAAGTAAGGAATTTCGTATAGCGTATGAAGTACGTTACCCGAAAGACAGGAAAATTAATTTACGATAATATAGATTGCTTCGTGCCTCGCAATGACGTACAAAAGAGCGTCATTGCGAGGCACGAAGCAATCCAGAAAACTAACTAAACAATTAAAATAAACAAATGAAAAAATCACTCATCACACTCACACTCGCGTTAACTTTTACCGCACTGCATGCGCAGAAAAAAGGCATTGTTGGCATTTGGAATTTCGACAACGAAGTATTTTTGGAATTTACCGAAAAACAACTCGGTTCGTATGGCAGCGACCCAAGCGCATATATTGATTATTACACTCACAACAATGAAATAATTGCCGAAGGGCAACCGTTGCCTTACAAATTGAAAGGCAATACGCTAACGATTGGCGAAGGCGAAGTAAAAATAACCGGAAAACGCTTTGTTTCAAGCAAAAAAAATCCATTGAAACAGGGAATATATTATCCTAAACACGATGGTTACGATGCTTATTTTACTATTGTAGATGGTAATAATGTGGAAATTAGCACGTATGGAAATACTCTTTCCACAAAATATCTAATTGAAGGTTCAAAATTGTATATCATGCGTCCACACGGTCGGTTTGTAACTTTTACAATTATTGATAGTGAAACGGTTACCGATAAAGATATGACTTTTACATTAATAAGTACCAAAGAATTTACAGAAAGAAACCGCTACGGCGAAATTCGCGCAGCGTATTTTCAAAAAAATTACGAAAAAGCGATTGAGCTTGCGCAAAAAGCAATAAAAGAAACGCCGAACGATGTGCGTTTTTACAGCATTCTTGCCGACATTTACTATTCACAAAAAGATTACCCCCGAACGATAGAAGTTTTAAATCAACTTTTGCTCGTTGAGCCGCAGCATGTTAGCACAATGGGGAATTTATCGTACTACTATTTATTTGTAAAAGATTACGCCGCAGCAGAACAAATGGCGCGCAAAGCCCTTGCCATAGACAGCACTCAAACGTGGATTAACACCAATTTGGCAAGCGCCATACTGTTTCAAGACCGCTACGAAGAGGCTGAAAAAATAATTTTGGAATTGAAAGACGAAGATTGCTTGAACACCACTTGCGCCGAAGCATGGTTAGACGATTTTACCCAATTTCAAAAAGCTGGTGTAATTCCCGAAAATCAAAAAGAAAACCTGCGGAAAATACAGCGATTATTAGATGAAGACTGGGAAAAAAAGTTAACATACGAACAAGAACAAAAAGCTATTGAAATTGTTACAATTTGGTTTGAAGAAATGCGTAAGGCAAACGATGTAAATCGCATAATGCAGGTTTCCGATGTGCCGTTTGCGTTTAATAACGAGAGAGTTTTAAGCACTACCGGCGATTTGAGGGAAGCATATTCAGAATTTTTTAAAAACAAAGAGCAAACAACAATTCCAACGTATGAAGTTGAGATTTGGGACTATGAGAATAGAATTGTATGGGGCTACATTCCGATTAATATTGTAAGAGTTGTCGTAATGATAAATGATGAAGACGGCGATGTGGAAGAACAAATTGTAGTAGGTGTCTCAATTCGTGATAATACGTTTAAAGTAGTGGGATTTTATTGATAATAACCGTCATTCCTGCGAAGGCAAGAATCCCCTCATAAAACCGAAGAGATTCCTGCCTTCGCAGGAATGACGTAAACAGTGAACATTATGAGCGAAAAAACAATGATATTCGGCACCCACGCAGTGCTTGAAACCTTAAAAGAAGGCAAACCAATTGACCAAATTCTGATAAAAAAACAGTCGGACAATGAAATAATACGTGAAATAATTTTTCACGCGCGCAAAGCCGGTGTTACGGTAAAATCCGTTCCGGTGGAAAAATTGCAACGCATTACGCAAAAAAATCATCAAGGCGTGATTGCGTTTACATCGCCTATTGAGTTTGATAATATCGAAATTTTGTTGCCAACAATTTACGAGCGTGGCGAAACTCCATTTATCGTGTTGCTCGACGAAGTGAGCGATGTGCGCAATTTCGGCGCAATTGTGCGTTCGTGCGAATGTATGGGCGTTCACGCGGTGGTGGTGCCGCACGTTGGCTCGGCGCAAATCAGTGCCGATGCGCTTAAAACATCGGCAGGCGCGTTGGCAAAAGTGCCGGTGTGCAAAGTAAAATCGCTTGCCGCAACGTGTAAATATTTGCAAGAAAGCGGTTTGCAACTGCTGTGCGCCTCCGAAAAATTTGCCGAACCGTGTTATGAAGTCGATATGACTATGCCCACCGCTTTGGTTATGGGCAACGAAGAACAGGGAATTTCGCAACCAATCATTGACCTTGCCGACCGTAGAATTTGCATACCAATGACGGGCGAAATTAATTCTTTGAATGTGTCGGTTGCTACGGGGATTTGTTTGTATGAGGTGGCGAGGCAACGAATGTGCCAATGAAGTCAATATGCCAATACGACAATGAGCTAATATGATAATGTGTTAATTCTCACATTATTTCATTGGCACATTGGCATATTAAAAAATTGGCACATTAAATTTATTGCCGCAACAACATAAGCGCACCTCTATAAATTTTATCGGAATGTGTAGTAATAATATAAAAATACGTTCCGGGAGCAGCTTGCACACCATTATTTTGCCGTCCGTCCCAGCCGGCGGAGCCTTCATACATCGTTTGCCCCCAGCGATTGAGAATAATGATATTTTTAAAACATACCTCCATACCTTCAAGATATATATCGTTTATGCCATCGTCATTGGGCGTAAATACGTTTGGAATTTTCGATTCACAATTGAAAATTACTTTCAAATTCAAAATTACCGCACTGTCGCACAGGAATTGACTGTGCAAACGCAGGGTGTCGAATACCGTTGTTTCTCTATGTTGAGCCGGTATTGAAAAACCGTATTTGTTATAACTTTCGCCTACAAAAATAGTGTCGGCAATGTATAGCGTGTCGTTAGGGCAAATCACTTCCAAATTCAACAGTACCGTGCTGTCGCACAGGAATTGATTGTACAAACGCAAGGTGTCGAAAATCGTGGTTTCTGCGGTTTGAATTGGAATTAAAAAACCGTGTTTGTTATAACTTCTTCCTACGAAAATTGTGTCGGCAATTTTGGTTGTATCAGATATTACACACAATACTTTCAAGTTTAAAATCACGAGGCTATCGCACAGCGCTTGATTTTGCAAGCGCAAAGTTTCGCGAATTGTGCCTGCTGCGGTTTGAACAGGTATTGAAAAACCGTGTTTGTTATAACTTTTGCCCACAAAAATAGTGTCGGCAATAAAGAGATTATCAACCTTGTTGACGGTTATTGTATTTGTTTGTTTATTGTTTTGTAAGTCTTTTACACAGCGAATGGAATAGCCGTCCGTGCGGAAGGGGTTGCTACCCCACACGCCGACATTATCGCTACCGAAAAACACGAAGTAGGTATAACTGTCAAGCTCGGTACTGCTCCAATAGTAGCCGTACGTGTCTGCGTGGCCGAGCATACCGTCGTGGTAGCGAGAGCCCACGGCAGGAAAAAAAACGGTATTGCTTCCACTGCCAAATATTCTACCGGCTACGCCTGTACCGTTATAATTAAAAGTCCAAGTGCTACCAAAATTTACCAGAGCATCCTGTTCGGCTTTTGTGGGCACTCTATAGCCTGTGGGACAAGGGTCATTTTGTTTCTCCCACGTGGCGCCGACAGGATTTGTAGTATTCCAGCCGATTACAGTACCCGTAGTAGCCCATGCTACTTTACGATTCCATTGGTAGAATTTACCTGCATCTTGCGGGTTGGCAGCAAAAGTACCGGGCGCATCAACATTATATTTTGCCCAAACGACATCGTTTATTTTCACTCCATTTTCATCTAAAAAATCGGCAAAACAACCGTTTTTATCGACCAAACTGTGTGCAATAAACGTATTTTCGCCCGCTTGCGTTGCCACAAGCGTAGTATTCATTCCCGAAACTGTGATTTTTTGCCGTGTGCCATTAAACGTATAATCCAACTCAAACGGCGCAATGCCGGTAAATTGTAAATGAATACTGTTATTTTGGCAAATCTCTTTTTCTGCAATTGTAACCGTTGGCGGTGTGCAAGTAACATCTTTCACTTTCAAATTCAAAATCACAGTGCTGTCGCAACCCTCCACACTTAGCAATTTCACCGTTGCCGTAGTATCTTTCGTTACTTTTGCAAAATTGAAATTATATTTTGCGTAGGCAGAATTTTTGTCAATTACATCGCTTATGCGATTTGTGTACACAGGATTTACCACGAGTTGCAAAATATCAGCAACCTCGCAGTTATGTACATTTTTAGATTTATTAGTATGCGTAAATTTTCCTGCAATTTCTTGTTTGCCAAGATTAAAACCATTTTTGTTGTAGATTTCATTTTGGCAAATAGTATCTCGATAAATAAAGTAACTCTCGGTGCCGGGTAAATAGCCGGGGTAAACGCTAATTTCCAATGCAATAATATCGATACAACCTTGCGCATTACGGTAACGAATAGTATCTTTAAAAATTCCGGGTTCTATCAAAATCAAATCCAAACCGTGTTTTTGATACAATGCTCCGGCACAGGTTTTGTCGGTAATTTTTGTAACAACGGGTTTCGTTACGCTTAAATTCACGTTCAGCATAACAGGGCAATCGCCACCCTTAATATTTATCGGATACACGCCCGCAGTTTTGGCGTTTAAGCCATATTCGGCGTAGGTTTCGCCTTCGCAAATAGTGGCATTTATGTTTTGCGGCGCGTTGGTATGCACTACCACCGTTTGTTTTGCCTTTGCCGAGCAGCTGTTTTGAGTGGTAACTTCTACGCTGTATTCGGTGGTTTGTGTTGGTTTTACGGTAATTGCGCCTTTGGTGGAGCCGGTGTTCCACAAATAATTGAGCGAGCAGTCGTAGATGTTTATTGTAACGAAGTTATCTTTTACGTTTATAAAATTGTCCTTTACACAGCGAATAGAACGACCTACTGCGCGAGCGGCAGCACCCCATTCATCTGTTTTTGCCTCTGTGTTAGTAAAGCTAAGGAAGTAGGCATCGCTTCCACTATTTGGGGTACTACTCCAATATGTACCAATTTCTCCTGCATTCCAAACGTGTCCAAGAGTGTTTAGACCTCCGGCTGCCGGGAAAAAAAGTTCTGATGTACCATAAGTAAATATTCGCCCTGCAACGCCTGTGTTTTTGTAATTAGTTGTCCATACTCCCTTATTTGTTTCTTTAAGAAGGTTTTTTAGTTCTATCAAGGTGGGCACGCGCCAACCTTCGGGGCAAGGGTCGTTAGCCTTTTCCCATTCTGTGCCGCTTTGGTTGCTGCTATTCCAACCTGTTCCTGTTCCTGCCGCAATCCACCCTTTGGAACGGTTCCATTGATAATACATTCCCGCATTTTCCGGATTTTTAGCAAAAGTACCGGGTGCATCTACATTACAAGTTGCCCATTTTACGCCGTTAATCACTACGCCGTCTTCGTTTTCACAATCCTCTATCAATTCAATTTTTTTTCCTTCATCTTTGGCATATTGATGTGCAGAGGAATTCTCATAACAGCGAATAATTGCTTGAGGGAAATGATCTTCAGAACTACTTATCTCAAATATCGCTGTTTTGGGAACAGTAATGTACATCAACTGAGAGCCAAGAGTAAAAGCACTTGAGATAATCACATTAGTTGTCGGCGGAAGAACAATTGACGTAACAGCAGTATATTTGAATGACCCGGAAGGTATATACGTTACAATATAGCCATTTACGGAACGTGGTACAACAATATCTGTATTCGTCCCCCAATACCTCGCTATATAACAGGTACCATCATTGGCTGGCATTAGCCCTATTTCAAAATCACTTTCCGCATTAGGTTTTAACGTATTATACCATTTTTCATAATCAAAATTTCCACAAGGATTATCGCTTGCACCACCACCGTTTCCCGGATACGTCATTCCCTCCGTCAAAGCCCACAGCGTAATTTCCTCGCCTGCCGAACAAAGCAGCATATTGTTCGGTTCAATGCGCGGCACAGGTTTTGGCAACACGCTCAGCGCAAGCGTAACCACACTATCGCAGCCAAACTTCGAGGTTACATGTTTGGAATACACAAAATAACCAACTTCGTCCTGCGCACCAAGATTAAAATTATACATATTGAAATTTTCGCCTTGGCACACTTCTTCATTTTTTTGTATGCTGTACGATTTTCGAGGCGTAATGTTGAGTTGTTCCGTACCGCTGCCGCAACCGTTTTTCCAGCTCAGTTGCAGCACACTTGGGCTGTCGTCGGTAAAATACAGTTGTATGATTTGTGCAAAGCGCGAACTTTTGTACAGCACCGCATTGCTTGGCACAATCCATTCAAAATGGCTAAGACCTTCGGCTCCGGAAAAAGCATAAGTGGAAATTTCTTCGGTACAGGGCTGCGTTTCGCTCTCAATAATCTTTGGCAATGTATATTCACCGGCACTTACCGTGAGTTCCAGCACATTGTAAGTGTCGCAACCGTTTACGGTGCCGGTTTTTATGGTATCGCGAAACATTCCCACCGGCGGTTCTTTTACCTCAAAACCATTGCCGGAATAACTTTGCCCGTGGCAAATTGCCTCGCGAAGATAGGTAGTGCGTTGCATAACGGTAAGCGTAAGATTTATTTCCGCACCGTCGGTACACGCCGCAGGGTTTACAATCACATTTTGGTAAAAATGCGTTCCCGCCTCTTGCGGCGGCAAATTAAAATTGTGTTTGGTGTATGTTTCGCCTTCGCAAATAATATCGGTATAATCGCCCGCCTGCACACTGCCCGGATTTGCAGCAACAAAGGCATACAACGGAAACTGACAACCGGTAGCCGAAGTTACCAAACACGAAATTTGCGAATTATTGACATCGGCAGTTGTAAAAGTTACTCTGCGGGTAGTTGCACCATTGCTCCACCGGTAACTCTCAAAATCTTTGGGAGCTTCGAGCGTAAAACTGCCGCCTGCGCAAGCGCCGTCTAACTGTAATTTATTGGAAATACACGAAGCCGTAAAATAGGCATAGCCAAAGTGTCCTGTTTGTGTGCAGTCGTAAGTAATAAACTGCACTTGCACCTGTTGCCCTGCAAAACGGCTCATATCGAGTCCTACATTTGTCCAATCGCGCCAACGAACAGGTGTGTGTACACTTTTCTGATAACTTTGAAAACCCGGAATATCTTCCCGAGCCGACACATCATATTCGGCACAGGTTTCCACAAGGTCGCCGTTTTGGTCGGTAATGCGAATTACGAAACGAGGCTGTTCAATACTTTTGTGTCCGGGGTCTTCCATTACTACGGCGAATTTTACAAGCAACACCGGATTATTTTTATCAACCGTAAAACTGTACGATAATGCTTCGGCTTCTGCACCGGTTTTATCGTTTCCAAGCCGAATAACCGAAGTTTCGCCCGCAGGCAAAAGTTGTAATGCGCCGCCGGTGTTAGGGTCGGTGCCTTGTGTGGTAATTAGGGTGTGCCTGCCTTCCACCACGCCTTGTGTGGCAAATGGGTTGTTTGTTTTGCCTGTGAATGCTTTTACACCGGGTGCGGTGATATTTGTGAAATTGGGGCATTGTGCTTGAGCATAAAACGCAAGTGCTATTAGTAGCAATATGGTTAATAATTTTCTCATTATCATTGTATCTTTTCCAATTGTTTCAAAGTTTCCAAATACGATTTTTCAACTTCACTCAATGTTTTTTGTTGGTATTTTTTGTATTCCGTTGTAGCTTTATCTATTGCTTGGTCGTGGCTTATTGTTCCTGCTCCCTGTAATAGTTTTTCGCCGCTCATTGTTAAAATTCTATCTAAATGTTCTGCCCAGTCGCGCATTGTCATTGGCTGTTCGCGCTCGGCTTGCCGCTCGGCAAAATCCAAATAACCCGAAACAATTTGCCCCAAACTGCGCAATTCTTTTTCGTCTAAATAATTTTTGGCAACAACCGCATCTTTCAAATACGGACGACTGCCCGAAAACGATTGCAAACCCATAAATTCTTTTTCGGCATCGGCTCTGTTGTAAATCACTTCGGCAGCCGTTTGCCCGTGAATAGCGTAGTGAATTTTGTTTTGCACTTTTTTGAAAAATGCAACAGATGTATCGGCTTGCGGGTCGTAATCAATACTTGTGGCATAAATATCAAGCACTTGGCGGTAAAACACTTTCTCCGAAGCGCGAATATCGCGAATACGTTGCAACAATTCTTTCCAATAACCGCCACCGCCAAGATTTTTTAACCGTTCATCGTCCATTGTGAAACCTTTGCGAATATATTCATTCAAGCGTTGCGTTGCCCATTGCCGGAACTGCGTGCCTCGCAACGATTTTACGCGGTAACCTACCGAAATAATTACGTCGAGATTGTACAAATTAATATTTACTTCCTGTGTTTTCCCAGCAATAGCACCGTGTTGAGTGGTAATTCGGAAATTCCGAACAGCCACTTCTTCATTAAGTTCTCTTTCGGCAAATATATTTTTAATATGCTCACAAACAGTTGATTTCGATTTTTCAAACAGTAAACCCATTTGCTCCTGCGTAAGCCAAACGGTATTTTCATCAAATCGCACATCAACCGAAACTTTTTCGTCTTCGGTTTTAAAAATCAGTATGTTTTGAATTTCTTGTTTCATATTTTTTATTTTTCTTTTTTGTCTAAGGGAACCTCGATTTTTTCAAGATTTTTAAGAACTTGCAGGATTTTTATTTTCTCATCTTGGTAATTTTGTAAATCTTGTTAAAATTCTGGTTCAGACAATCACAGATAATTAATATTCTGCGAGGCAACGCACCGACATACCGTAGGCACGGTTGAAGTTGAGGCTCGGATTCACGTACCCGTTGCTGAAGTACAGGATGAACGAGTACTCACCATCCACTGTACTGCTCCAGTAGTTGCCGTCCGTGCCTGCGTTGTAGAGCGTGCCATTGCGGTAGAAACGATAGCCCGCCGCCGGCAGGAAAAGAGCAGTAGTAGTACCATTGTCGGTAGAGATTTTATAACCCGGTGTTCCGGTGCTGTTCCAAGTCCAAGTGTTTATTCCATTCATACCATTGTAAATACTTGCCCACTCTTGCTGAGTAGGAAGGCGGTAACCTGCAGGGCAAGGGTCGTTGGCAGCTTTGGGCATTTTTGCATTGCTTGTGCCGTCACCCCAGCGAGAAGTCTGAACACCGCCGCTACGCCAGTCGTAAGGAGTGTTTGGGGCAGATATAAAATTACCATGTCCGGGAGTGTTGGTAGTGGCAAGCGTAGTTGTTGTGCTGCTTGTGCGCTTCTCGTGTCCATCGGTATTACGTCCCCACTGGTAAAGGTCGCCGTAAACCTTGCTGTCGGTAGTGCCCACAGTGTTAGGGTTGGGAGTGTAAGCCATTTGCTGCTCTATGCTCATATTCGGGTCGGCACCCAAATTATAACACAAAAAAGTGAGTTTCCCCACAGGAAGAGTAGAATTGACGGTGCACTCGCCAAGTGTTGGTGTTGGCACCTCAACCTTCAACCGAAACTGCCCAAAACTCACATTATCAGCCTTATTATCCCAAACAATGGTATTACCGGTTTTGGTTACGGTTTTTGCTTCGAGCCACGTAGTACCATTATCGGGGCTGTAATATAAGGTTGCATTGCCCGAAGTGGGCGCATCGTAGGTTACGGTTATTCCGCTTGGGCACGAGAAATCGGCTTTTACGTTGGTTACTTGCCCATTAGCAAAACCAATCAAAAATAACGCAACAATCGTCAGTATATTTTTTTTCATGAGCTATGAATTTTTAAGTCCGCAAAAATACAAAAAATAACGTTCAGATATAGGACAACTAACTGTTTAAATCCTCTATATCAACAAACGTTTTTTCTCATTTTCCACAAAATAGCACACTTAAATATTCAATTATTCAGTTATTCCGTCATTCGGTTATTCCCAAACCTATACGTCAACCCCACTGAAAAATGCAAAACAGTACTATGGTGTACATCTATTTTAGTAGTAGCATTGGAAATTAGAAAATTAAGTCCACCGCGAAAGTCAACTTTTAAATGCTCCCCTCCTATTCGCATAAAACCCATTGGTTCAAAGCTCATTCCGCCGAATTTTTCTTCCGGGTAATTAAATAGCGAATAACCAATTCGCATGGACACGCCACCTTCAAATCTTTTTTCTTTTGTTCCGCTATTTCCTTGTAAAAAAAACGAATAATAATCGGCTGACGTAGAAGCACCCATACCAAAACCACCGAATAATTCAAATATATTGCCTCCCGATTCTTTATCTATATTCAGTAATCCCACACTTGCTTCGCCATACACATGATTACAGTCGCCTTTCGATTTGTGTGAAGAAGAACCCACTATTCCGGAATCATTTTTAAGTGTAAAAATATCATAGCGGTTCGAGAAATTACCATACGACACATTTCCACCCACCGAAACGCCCAAATAATTAGTAAGTGCGGTAGCTGCATTCGCATATAAACTATTGGTGCTTGCTCCGGCTTCAAAGTGATATTCCCCCTTTTCTTCAAACAACGGAACACTCTGTGTAGCAGGAATAAACGTTGCTGCACACGATTGCATAAGTACGGAAATAAGTAACAGGTATAATAATCGCCTCATAAAGCGTGAGTTTAAATATGTTTATCAAAATTCAATTTCGCAACAGCGTATAATAAAATATCGTACAATGTAAGAAAATATTATTACATATAAACGTTTTTTTGCAAAAAATAAAACACATTCCCATTTTTCTGACAAAATGACACTTTTTTTTACATAAAAAGAAACAATGTCAGAAAAATAACTTTGGCAAATACTTTGTAAGTAACATTGAAAATTGATAAATTGCCTGCGGCGATAAAAAGATAAATGTGCTTCGCACGATAAAATTTTATCAGCGTAGCGTTTTATCGCCGCAGGCATTTATCACGAAGTATTTATCGCAAAGCATTTTATCATCATTCAGTTACTCAATTATTCAATTACTCAGTTATTCAGTTATTAAAAAGCCATGGACTTTAACAAATTCACAATCAAAGCACAAGAAGTAGTGAACCAAGCGGTTCAAATAGCTTCTGCACACCAACATCAAGCAGTGGAAAACGGGCATTTGCTCGAAGCGCTTTTTGAAAAAGCGGAAAGTGTAATGCAATTTATATTACAAAAAATAGGTGTCAATACGGCTGCTTTGCGCAAAGTGTTACAAAAAATTCTTGAAAGTTACCCAAAAGTTACCGGTGGCGAAAACTATTTATCGTCGAATGCCAATAAAGCTCTGCAAGAGGCTTTAAATCAGCTTAAAACAATGAACGACCAATATGTTTCGATTGAGCATATACTAATAGGAATTTTTAAATGCGGCGACCAAATTTCGCAATTGCTGAAAGATAACGGCGTTACCGAAAAAAATCTTTTGGCAGCAATTCAAGAATTGCGCAAAGGCGCTACTGTTTCGAGTCAAACCGCCGAAGATACCTACCAAGCCTTGCAACGTTTTGCCATAAATTTGAACGAACAGGCTCGTTCGGGCAAACTCGACCCCGTGATTGGGCGTGATGACGAAATACGCCGTGTGCTGCAAATTCTTAGCCGCCGCACTAAAAATAATCCTATCTTGATAGGCGAACCGGGCGTGGGAAAAACCGCTATTGCCGAAGGTTTGGCGCACCGCATTATCAAAGGCGATGTACCCGATAATTTGAAATCGAAACAAATATTTTCGCTCGATATGGGCGCATTGATTGCCGGTGCAAAATACAAAGGCGAATTTGAGGAACGCCTTAAATCAGTTGTAAATGAGGTGATTAGTGCCGATGGCGAAATAATTTTATTCATAGACGAAATTCACACCCTTGTGGGTGCAGGCAAAAGCGAAGGCGCTATGGACGCTGCCAATATTTTAAAACCGGCTTTGGCACGTGGCGATTTGCGTGCCATTGGAGCAACCACACTCGATGAATACCAAAAATATTTTGAAAAAGATAAGGCTTTGGAACGCCGTTTCCAAACCGTAATGATAAACGAGCCAACAGTTGAAGATACCGTTTCAATTTTACGCGGCTTGAAAGAACGTTACGAAAACCACCACAAAGTACGTATCTTAGACGAGGCAATTGTTGCTGCCGTCGAACTTTCGCACCGCTACATTACCGCTCGTTTCCTGCCCGATAAAGCAATTGATTTAATGGACGAAGCGGCAGCAAAATTGCGCCTTGAAATGAATTCCGTACCCGAAGAAATCGACGAATTGAACCGGAAGGTCCGTCAAATGGAAATTGAACGTGAAGCATTGAAGCGTGAAGGCACTTCACTCAAACTCGAAACGCTGGAAAAAAATTTAGTTGAATTGCAAGAGCAACGCAACGCTTTGATGGCAAGTTGGGAAAGCGAAAAAACGATTGTTACACGAATTCAAGGCATAAAACAAGAAATTGAAAATCTGAAATTTGAAGCCGATGTTGCCGAGCGAGAAGGAAATTACGGCAGAGTTGCCGAAATTCGTTACGGAAAAATCCGTGAACAAGAGGAAGTTATGGCAAAATTGTCAGTTGAATTGCAAGAAAAACAAGCAACGCAAGCCTTGGTTGACGAAGAAGTTCGTGCCGACGATATTGCCGATGTAGTAAGCCGCTGGACGGGTATTCCGGTAAGTAAAATGCTACAAGCCGAGCGTGAAAAATTGTTGAATTTAGAAGCGGAATTACACCAACGAGTGGTGGGGCAAAACGAGGCAATTACGGCAATAGCCGATGCCGTGCGCCGCAGTCGTGCCGGTTTGCAAGATGCCAAACGTCCCATAGGTTCGTTTATATTTCTCGGTTCCACCGGTGTGGGAAAAACCGAGTTGGCAAAAGCACTTGCCGAATTTTTGTTTGACGATGAAAATTTGATGACAAGAATTGATATGAGCGAATATCAAGAATCGTTTTCGGTAACACGCCTTATTGGAGCGCCTCCCGGCTACATTGGCTACGACGAAGGCGGTCAATTGACCGAAGCCGTGCGCCGCAAACCATATTCAGTGGTATTGCTCGACGAAATTGAAAAAGCCCACCCCGACGTGTTCAATATTTTGCTCCAAGTGTTAGACGACGGCGTGCTGACCGACAACAAAGGACGCACCGTGAGTTTCAAAAACACTATTATTATTATGACTTCCAACATTGGCTCGAACATTATTCAAGAGCATTTTGAACAAATGACCGACGACAATAGTCAAAAAATAATCGAACGGGCAAAAACCGAAGTTTTTGAATTGCTCAAACGCAGTGTTCGCCCCGAATTTTTAAATCGTATTGACGAAGTGATTATGTTTACGCCATTGAGCCGTAGCGATATACAACTGATTGTAGAACTGCAATTTCAAATTATGGCAAAACGCCTTGCTGCTATGGGTGTAGATATTTCCATAACACCCGATGCTGTTGAAGAATTAGCACAAATGGGCTATAATCCGCAATTTGGCGCACGTCCGGTAAAACGAATTATTCAAAAAGAATTGCTCAACGAACTTTCACGTCGCATACTCGATGGTTCTATTACCAAAGACAGCCGCATTTTGGTTGACCATTTGGGAGAAGGGTTTATTTTTAGGAATAAAAAATAAAAAAAACCGGCTTTTTCAAGCCGGTTTTTTTATGTTAAAGAATATTCAATTCTTTCAATACATCGTTCATATTGCGGACAGCAGCTGCACTTTTATCGAATTCTGCTTGTTCTTCGGCGTTTAGTTTGTAATCAACGATTTTTTCCACACCGTTTTTGCCAATTACCACAGGTACACCTATGCAAATATCTTTTTGACCGTATTCGCCATCAAGCGCAACGCAGCAAGGGAATACTTTCTTTTGGTCGCGTACAATAGACTCAACCAAAGCAGCACCGGCAGCACCCGGAGCAATCCATGCAGAAGTTCCTAATAATTTTGTACAAGTTGCACCACCTACCATAGTGTCGGCAGCAACTTTTTTCAACGTTTCGGCATCAAGCACCTGGCTTACAGGCACACCATTTTGAGCAGCAAGACGAGTTAATGGTATCATAGTAGTATCGCCATGACCGCCAATTACGCTTGCTTGAATATCAGTTGCTTGACAATTAAGCGCTTCGCTTAAATAGAAACGGAAACGTGCGCTATCAAGAATACCGCCCATACCGATTACGCGATTTTTTGGAAGACCTGTTTTTTTCAATGTCAAATAGGTCATTGTATCCATTGGGTTTGAAATAACTACAATAATTGCATTGGGCGAAAATTTCAATATCTCTTGCGCAACGCTATCAACAATACCTGCGTTTGTGCCAATCAAATCTTCACGTGTCATACCCGGTTTACGAGGAATACCCGAAGTTACTACTACTACATCTGAATTGGCAGTCTTGCTGTAATCTGAGGTTACACCTACTACACGACTGTCGAATTGAAGTAATTCTGCGGTTTGCATAATGTCTAATGCTTTACCTTCGGCAAATCCTTCTTTGATGTCTAATAATACGATTTCGCTCGCTAATTCTTTTTGAGCCATAACATTTGCACAGGTTGCTCCAACGTTTCCTGCTCCAACTACTGTAATTTTCATTTTTTTACTTTGTTTAAATAATTAATCTTTTTTTACTTGCCACAAAGATATATTTTATTTTTATATAAAAATGGGGTGAGGAAAAAATATTTTTTCCTATTCCCTAATACCTAAAAAATACTCCATTCCCTCAGGCGTAGCAATGGCACATATATAAATCCGCAAACATTCATCGAATAACTCTTTTTTATCGAAGATTTCAATTTTTTGAACATCTTTAATAAAACTATTCGTAAAAATAAACAACACGAGTTGTGAATTTATATCGGTTCTATACAAACCTTCGGCTTGCCCTTGTTGCAGGTTTTTCTCTAAAATTGCGAATTTTTGTGCGCTTTGCACCTCTTGCAATTTCTCAAAAACACTTGGGTAATGTAATTGTAAATCATTGAACATTAGCGGCGTTACCGTGTTGTACTGTTGCATATATGCCAAAGTGAGAAAAAAGTAATCAATGGCATTTTTTTCTTGTGCTACAAATTTTTCTTGCAAATACGCATTGAAATCAATCCTTATGTAGTCAACAAAAATCCGTTCCAACAATTCTTCTTTATTGGAGACATATTTATACAAGGTTTTTTTGGAAATTTTGAGTTCTTTGCACAAATCGTCCATTGAAACACTTTTTATTCCAAATTTTATGTAAACCTGTAAGGCATTTTTTAGAATTTGTAAAAATTTTTCGTCCATGGAATTTTTATTTAAAAGTACAAATATATACATTTGTAAATTGTGGCACAATAATTGTCAGATTAATTCATTAATAATAGGAAAAGCCCCCCTAAATCCCCCCTCAAGGGGGACTTGCTGAAGCTCGGAAGAAAGAATTAAAATAAAGAACTAAAATTATAATTTAACCACAGTTCCAAAAGTCCCCCCAGAGGGGGATTTAGGGGGCTTTTAAAAACAAAACATCATGAAAAAACTAAGTATCTATATTGCATTTGCCATAATTTCCATGTCATTTATGACGTATGATAGCAACAACGCACAAAATGCCGCAACGTTCAAAGCCGGCGAAGAGTTGCAATTTGTAATGTATTATGGTATTGTGAATGGTGGCGCGGCAACAATTACACTCAAAGAAACTACCTTGAACAATAAAAAACTCCTTCACGCCCGTGCCTCAATGAAAACTACCGGTGTTGCCGATTGGATTTTCGGCATAGAAGACGTGTACGAAAGTTATTTTGACGAAGGCAATAAATGCAAGCCGGAAAAAGCAATCCGCAATATCAAAGAAAATAAATACCGTTACTACGATGAAGCAACCTACGACCACGCCAACAACAATGTGAAAAGCACGAGAAACGGCATAATTCCGGTGCCTGCTAATACATACGACCTTATTTCGAGCCTCTATTATTTGCGCAAAGATGGTTTTAAAAACCTCAAAATGAACGATACTATTAGCATGCAAATATATTTTTCGGACGAAGTGTTCCCCTACAAATTGATTTACAAAGGCAAAGAGAAAATTTCGACCAAATTGGGAAAATACAATGCCTTGAAATTACAACCGCTTGTAGAAGTGGGCAGGGTGTTTAAAGCAAAAGACGATGTTAGTTTCTGGGTTAGCGACGATGCCAATCATGTGCCTCTTCGGGTAGAATTTAACATGGTATTAGGCTCGCTTAAATGCGATTTGGTTTCGCACAAAGGTTTAGCGCAGCCACTGAAACCGCTGTAATTTGGCAAAACAAAACAAAAAAAGCTATCTCTACGAGACAGCTTTTTTTACAAATCAAAACAATTTTTACTATTCTTCTGTTGCAGCCGGTGCTTCAACAGCAGCAGGCGCTTCGGTTTTAGCTGTTGCAGGTGCTGTTGCTTTTTTCGCGCGGCTACGACGTACTGTTGCTTTTTTCGCAGGAGCTTTTCCTTCTTTCACATACGTTTGGTTAAAATCAACCAACTCAATGTAGCACATTTCGGCAGCATCGCCCAAACGAGTGCCCAATTTAATGATACGAGTGTAACCACCCGGACGGGTTGAAACTTTTACCGACACTTCGCGGAATAATTCAGTTACCGCAAATTTGTTTTGTAAATATTTGAATACTATACGACGTGAATGTGTTGAGTCTTCTTTTGATTTTGTAATCAACGGGTCAACATATTTTTGTAAAGCTTTTGCTTTTGCAACGGTTGTTTTTATGCGCTTGTGCATAATTAAAGACGTTGCCATATTCGAAAGCATTGCAGTTCTATGCTCATGCGTTCTACTTAAATGATTTATTTTTTTTCCGTGTCTCATTGCGTCTCTATGATTATTCTTTATCTAATTTATATTTGCTTATATCCATACCGAAAGTAAGATTTAAGTCTTCCAATAACTCGTCTAATTCAGTAAGCGATTTTTTACCAAAGTTTCTAAACTTCAACAGGTCGTTTTTGTTGAACGATACCAACTCGCCAAGAGTTTCAACATCGGCAGCTTTCAAGCAATTCAACGCACGTACCGATAAATCCATGTCAACTAAACGTGATTTCAACAATTGACGCATGTGAAGTACTTCTTCGTCGAATTCTTCGTTGCCAAATTTATCTTCATTATCTACTGTTATTTTCTCATCGGAGAACAACATAAAGTGATGAATCAAAATTTTAGCTGTTTCTTTCAAAGCATCTTTTGGGTGGATTGAACCGTCGGTTTTGATTTCCAAAATCAATTTTTCAAAGTCGGTTTTTTGCTCCACACGATAGTTTTCTATGGTATATTTCACATTTTTGATTGGTGTGAAAATAGAATCTACCGGTATTACACCGAATTCTGCGTCTAACATTTTGTTTTCTTCGGCAGCTACATACCCACGTCCTTTATCAATCCAAAAATCGAGTTTCAATTTCACAGGAGCATTGATGTGGCATAGTACCAAATCGGTATTTAAAACTTGGAAATTTGTTAAATACGCATTCAAATCGCCGGCTTTGAATTTATCTTTTCCTGCAATAGTTATCGAAACTTTTTCCGATTGTGCATTTTCAGATGAAACTCGTTTGAAGCGAATTTGTTTGATATTTAAAATTATTTCGGTTACGTCTTCTACTATACCTTTTATGGTAGAAAATTCGTGGTCAACGCCGTCGATTTTGATATTTGTAATCGCATATCCTTCGAGTGAAGAAAGAAGCACACGGCGAATGGCGTTACCTACGGTAATTCCATAACCCGGCTCCAATGGGCGAAACTCAAATATTCCTACGTTGGTGTCCGATTCAAGCATTATAACTTTATCGGGTTTTTGAAATGCTAATATTGCCATGGCAAAAGTCTTACTTATTATTATTTAGAGTAAAGTTCTACGATTAATTGTTCCTTGATAGTTTCAGGTATCTCGGTACGTTCCGGAATGTTAAGGAATTTTCCTTGCATTTCGTTTTTATCAAATTCCAACCATGAATATTTACTCACCGAATTGGTACTTAATGATGATTTTACAATTTCCAAACTGCGTGATTTTTCACGAACAGCTATAACATCGCCTGCTTTCACGCCGAATGAAGGAATGTTTACCACTTTTCCGTTCACGGTAATATGACGGTGCGAAACTAATTGACGGGCAGCACTGCGTGTCGATGCAATTCCTAAACGATACACCACATTATCGAGGCGTTGTTCCAATAATTGCATAAGGATTTCACCCGTAATACCCGGACGGCGTTTTGCTTCGTGGAATAAATTTTCAAATTGACGTTCCAAAACGCCATACATATATTTTGCTTTTTGTTTTTCTTGCAATTGCACGCCATACACCGATTTTTTACCGCGGCGTTTTGCCGGTCCGTGTTGTCCGGGCGCGTAATTTTTCTTTTGTAAAGCACTATCGGGTCCGTAAATAGGTTCACCGAATTTACGTGCAATTTTTGAAGTTGGTCCTGTATATCTTGCCATTATTCAAATATTAATAAATTTTTAAACTCTTCTTCTTTTCGGAGGGCGACAACCATTGTGAGGCAGTGGAGTTACATCTACGATTTCCGTAACTTCAATTCCCGAATTGTGAATTGTGCGAATTGCCGATTCTCGTCCGGCTCCCGGTCCTTTAACAAACACTTTTACTCTGCGCAAACCTAAATCAAAGGCTTCTTTTGCACAGTCGGTTGCAGCCATTTGTGCAGCATAAGGAGTGTTTTTCTTTGAGCCTCTAAATCCTTTTTTACCCGATGATGACCACGATATTACTTGACCTTCGCCATTGGTAAGGGTTACAATAATATTGTTGAACGATGCGTGTATGTGCGCTTGTCCGGCAGCGTCAACTTTTACTACTTTTTTTACTGACTTTGTCTTTTTAGCCATAATAATCTAATTAATATTATTTAGTTACTTTTTTCTTGTTAGCAACTGTTTTTTTCTTTCCTTTTCTTGTACGAGCATTGTTTTTTGTTGATTGACCTCTCACAGGCAACCCTAAACGGTGGCGTATTCCCCGGTAACAGCCAATATCCATCAATCGCTTGATGTTCAATTGCACTTCCGAACGCAATTCGCCTTCTACTTTAAATTCTTCAGATATGACGCTGCGGATTGAAGTAGTTTGTTGGTCGTTCCAATCTTTTACTTTTATGTTTTTATCCACGCCGGCTTTATCTAAAATTTTTACAGCACTTGGGCGTCCTATACCAAATATATAGGTCAGTGCTACTTCTCCTCGCTTGTTTTTTGGTAAATCAATACCAGATATTCTTGCCATAATACTTACTTTGAAATTGTGTGCAAAATTATAAAAATTATCCTTGTCTTTGTTTAAATTTCGGATTTTTTTTGTTAATAACGTAAATTCTTCCTTTGCGGCGAACTATCTTACATTCGCTACTTCTTTTTTTGACTGATGCTCGAACTTTCATATCCTTGTTTTATTTATATCGAAATGTTATTCTTCCTTTTGTTAAATCATACAGCGACATTTCAACTTTCACTTTATCACCCGGCAATATTCGTATAAAATGCTGACGCATTTTCCCCGAAATGTGCGCTATAATGATATGCCCGTTGTTCAATTGAACTCGAAACATTGCATTCGACAATGCTTCTACGATTGTACCGTCCTGTTCGATTGATTGTTGTTTTGCCATGTATGTTTACCTCTAATTTAATTAAATTGCATTTGACATCATTCCCGATGAACGACCTTTTATACGTCCGGTTTTCATCAAACCATCGTAGTGGCGATTGAGCAAATGACTTTCTATTTGTTGTAACGTGTCTAATATTACACCAACCATAATGAGCAACGATGTTCCGCCAAAGAACTGTGCAAACTGATTACTCACGCCTGCTATGGTTGCAAAAGCCGGCAATATAGCCACAATAGCTATAAAAATAGAGCCCGGTAGTGTAATGCGAGAAATCACATTATCAATAAATTCCGCTGTTTTCTTACCCGGTTTTATACCCGGAATAAATCCGCCGTTGCGTTTCAATTCCTCGGCTATTTGCTGCGGGTTCATAGTAATTGCAGTGTAAAAATAGGTAAACAATATAATCAACGTTGCATACACTAAATTATACCAAAATCCTGTATGGTCGGCAAATGCAGCCACAAACCCCGACATGCCGTCTTGCGAAGTAAAACCTGCAAGGGTAATTGGAATAAACATCAATGCTTGCGCAAAGATGATAGGCATTACACCTGCCGCATTCACTTTCAACGGTAAATACTGACGCACGCCGCCATATTGTTTATTTCCTACAACTCGCTTGGCATATTGCACCGGTATTCTTCGTGTTCCTTGCACCAAAAGTATTGCCAGTGTAATGATTACAAGCAACATAAGCATTTCAAGTAAGAATACTATCAAGCCTCCCGCTCCTTCCAAACGCATACCAAATTCTTGAAACAACGCTGCCGGAAAGCGAGCAATAATACCAATCATAATTATAAGCGATATACCATTACCCAAACCTCTATCGGTTATACGTTCGCCGAGCCACATTACAAACATCGTTCCCGCTATCAGTATGATAATGGACGAAATCCAAAACAAACCGCTTTGCACCAAAACTGCCTCTGCCGGCACTTGCATTGTCAAGTTTTTAAGATAAGCCGGAGCTTGCGCAGCACAAATAGCTACGGTAAGCAAACGGGTAATTTGAGTGATTTTCTTCCGCCCGCTTTCGCCTTCTTTTTGTAAACGCTGGAAGTACGGAATAGCTATACCAAACAATTGCACCACAATCGATGCCGAAATGTAAGGCATTATACCCAGTGCAAACACCGAAGCATTGGCAAAGGCACCCCCCGAGAACATATTAATTATACCCAATATTCCTTGGTCATTAACTTGTTTTGCCAAATTGTCCAACTCACTAGGGTCGATACCCGGCAAAACCACAAACGAACCTAAGCGATAAATTAATATCAAACCCAGCGTAAATAGAATTCGAGTGCGTAGCTCTTGAATTCTATAAATATTTTTTATGGTTTCTATAAATTTCATACTATTGTGTATATAGATTACAATTATTCAATAGAGCCACCTTGTGCCTCAATAATTTCTTGCGCTTTTTTCGAAAAAGCATCAACTTTAACAGTTACTTTAGCTGTAAGTGTTCCTTTTGCTAAAATTTTTATCAAATCGTTTTTCGATGCCAAACCATTTTCAACAAATACCATATTGTCGAATTCTGTGATTTTTTTGCTGTCAACTATGTTTTGAATAGAGCTTAAATTAATAGCTTTATATTCCACACGGTTAACGTTTTTAAATCCGAATTTCGGTATACGGCGTTGCAATGGCATTTGACCACCTTCAAAACCTTTTTTCTTTGAATAACCACTACGTGATTTTGCACCCTTGTGTCCACGTGTACTGGTTCCACCCATTCCCGAACCGGCACCACGACCAATTCTTTTGCTTGTTTTTGTAGAACCTTCTGCAGGTTTTAATGTTTGTAAGTTCATTTTTTACTATATTTCTTCGGTTACAACTAAATGTTTAACTTTGTCTATCATGCCTGCAATTGCCGGATTAAGTTCTTTCTCTACTGACGAATTGATTTTTCCCAATCCTAAGGCTTCAAGTATTAACTTTTGATTATTCGGTCTTCCGATTTTACTTTTTTTGAGTGTTATACGTACTTTCGACATAATTGTGATTTTTATCCGTTAAATACTTTTGATAATTCTACTCTTCTTTGTTGAGCCACCATGTTGGCATCGCGCATTTCAGAAAGAGCTTTAAATGTTGCTTTTACCACGTTGTGTGGGTTCGACGAACCTTTTGATTTTGCCAACACGTCGGTAATTCCCGCACTTTCAAGCACTGCACGCATTGCACCACCGGCTTTTACTCCCGTACCATGCGAGGCAGGTTTCATAAATACGGTTGCTCCGCTGAATTTCGTTTCTTGTTGATGAGGAACTGTTCCTTTGATAAGCGGTACTTTGATAAGATTTTTTTTCGCATCTTCCACACCTTTTGCTATCGCTGCTGTTACCTCGCCGGCTTTTCCCAAACCATATCCTACGATACCGTTTTCGTCGCCCACTACTACAATTGCAGAGAAACTGAATGTTCTACCACCTTTGGTTACTTTCGTAACACGGTTGATTGCTACTAATCTATCTTTTAACTCTAAATCGGTTGTTCTAACTTTTCTAATATTGTCCATATTCGGTTAAAAATTTAATCCATTACTACGTGCGGCTTCTGCCAATGATTTTACTCTACCGTGATATAGGTAGCCGTTGCGGTCAAATACCACTGTACTCAATCCTTTTGCGCTTGCTTTTTTCGCAATCGCTTCGCCTACTAATGCAGCTTGTTCAATTTTAGTTTTTCCGGCACATGCGGCGGCAACTTCTTTGTCAAGCGATGAGGCAGCAAGCAACGTAGCGTTGGCATTGTCGTCAATCAATTGTACTGATATTTGTTTATTACTTCTAAAAACGCTCATTCGCGGACGCTCTGCGGTTCCGTTTACGATTTTTCGTATGCGTTTTTTTATTCTGAATCTTCTTTCTGTTTTTGTGATAGCCATCTTCTCAACTATTTTTTATTTTTTACCTGCTGATTTACCTGCTTTACGACGAAGTTGTTCATCTTTAAATTTAATACCTTTTCCTTTGTAAGGCTCAGGTTTACGGAATGAACGGATTTTTGCCGCCACTTGACCCAACAATTGTTTGTCGATACTTGTCATAGTCAAAGTTGGGTTGCTACCACGCTCTGATTTCGCTTCAGCTTTGATTTCAGCCGGTAATTGAAATACTACGGCGTGTGAAAATCCAAGCGACATTTCAACGTTTTGACCATTAACGGCAACACGATAACCTACCCCTACAAATTCCTGTACTGTGGTGTAGCCTGTGCTTACGCCTTCTACCATGTTTTTGATAAGCGAACGATACAAGCCGTGTTTCGAGCGGGCATCTTTCTCTTCCGATGGGCGTACGATTTCTACTTGGTTTCCTTCTTGTTTTACAACAAAACCTTCTTCTATTTTTTGTGTCAATTCCCCTTTTGGTCCTTTTACCGTAACTACGTTATCGGCAACGGTTACGCTAACTTTATCGGGAAGATTTATAAGTGATTTTCCAATACGTGACATTACTTTGAATTTTTAATAAATGTAACATAAAACCTCTCCACCAACATTAAGCGTGCGCGCTTCTTTATCGGAAATCACACCTTTATTGGTCGATAAAATTGCTATACCTAAACCATTGAGCACACGTGGCAATTCTTCGGTTGACACATATTTACGCAAACCCGGTTTACTTACTCGTTGGATTGATTTTATAGCCGGAGTTTTGGTTATCGGATGATATTTAAGAGCTATTTTAATAACTCCCTGGGGTCCTTCATTTTCAAATTTATAACTTAAAATGTACCCTTTGTCATGTAGTACTTTTGTCATTTCCTTTTTCAAGTTTGAAGAAGGAATTTCTACTACTTTATGACGTGCTGTTTGAGCATTTCTAATACGTGTTAGAAAATCTGCTATTGGATCTGTCATGTTACTTTTTCTATATTATTTTACCAACTTGCTTTTTTAACTCCCGGAATTAACCCTGCCGATGCCATTTCTCTGAATTGAATACGGCTGATTCCGAATTGTCTCATATATCCTTTCGGACGACCTGTAATATTACAACGATTGTGTAATCTGTTTGGCGATGAGTTTTTCGGTAGTTTTTGCAACCCCTCATAATCACCTTTCGCTTTTAGTTCTGCACGGCGTTTTGCGTATCTGTCTACTAATTTTTGTCGCTTAACTTCGCGCGCTTTCATTGATTCCTTTGCCATATCTCTTCTTATTTTTTAAATGGGAAACCAAATTCTTTTAATAATGCAAAACCTTCCTGGTCGGTATTTGCAGTCGTAACTATGGTAATGTCCATACCCATCATAGCTGTGATTTTGTCAATCTCAATTTCAGGGAAAATGATTTGTTCCGTAATACCGAACGTATAGTTACCTCGTTTGTCCAATTTTGTGTTAAAACCTTGGAAATCACGAATACGTGGTAATGCTGCCGAAATCAATCGTTCCAAAAATTCGTACATCTTATCTCTGCGCAATGTTACGCGCACTCCTACCGGAACGCCTTTACGCAATTTGAAGTTTGAGATGTCTTTTTTAGAATACGTAGCAACTGCTTTTTGACCGGCAATTAATGTGAGTTCATTAATAGCTGTTTCAATAATTTTTTTGTCGGCTACGGCTTTTCCAAGACCCATGTTTATTACAATTTTCTCAACACGAGGAACTTGCATTTTTGATTTATAACCAAATTCTTTCTGTAAGTTAGCTTGAATTTTTTCAAGATATACTTTTTTTAGTGTAGGTGTGTAAGCCATTATTTAATTTCCTCCCCTGTCTTTTTTGAATAACGCACTAATTTCCCTTTATCATTCAACTTTCTGCCAACTCTCGTCGGTTTTCCTGTTGCAGGATTTATAAGCATAAGATTTGAAACATGAATAGGAGCTTCTTTTTTGATAATTCCACCTTGTGGACTTTTTGCATTTGGTTTCGTGTGTTTTGAAATCAAATTCAAACCTTCTACTATTGCTCTGTCGGTTTTGGTTTCCATTTTAAGAACTTTTCCTTCGCGTCCTTTGTCCTCACCCGACAACACCAGTACGGTATCTCCTTTTTTTATGTGATATTTACTTTGCATTTCTGTTAACTAATTACAAATTATAATACTTCCGGTGCTAATGAAACAATTTTCATGTATTGTTTGTCGCGCAATTCACGTCCAACCGGACCAAATATACGAGTTCCTCTCATCTCACCTGCTTCGTTCAACAATACCACAGCATTGTCGTCGAAACGAATGTACGAGCCGTCAGGGCGTTTTACTTCTTTTTTTGTGCGAACTATAACACCTTTGGTTACCTGTCCTTTTTTCACGTTACCGTTTGGCATAGCATCTTTCACGGTTACCACAATTTTGTCTCCAATTGAGGCATAACGACGTGCTGTTCCACCAAGTACGCGAATACAAAGAACTTCTTTTGCACCGCTGTTGTCAGCTACATTTAATCTTGATTCTTGTTGTATCATCTTATTTCGCTCTTTCTATTATTTCTACTAATCGCCAGCATTTTGTTTTGCTCAATGGGCGAGTTTCCATTATTCTTACAGTATCACCTTCTGTACAGTCATTTTTTTCGTCGTGGGCGACAAATTTAGTAGTTTTTTTCAAAAACTTACCATACATTGCGTGTTTTACTTTTCTTTCTACTGCAACCACTATGGATTTGTCCATTTTGTTGCTTACTACGACTCCGATTCGTTCTTTTCTGAAATTTCTTTCCATTGTAGATACTATTAATTAAGTTCCCGTTCTTTAATCACCGTATTGATACGAGCTATCGTTTTACGAGCTTCTTTTATTTTATTTGGATTTTCCAAAGGGGTAATTGCATGGTTCAATTTCATGCGTGAATAGTTATCTACCTCTGCTTGAAGTTTTTCAACTATTTCTTTTTCCGACAGTTCTCTAATTTCTGCTGCTTTCATTGTATTGTTAATTTTCTACTATTCTTGATAATCATTACGTACAATAAATTTGGTAGTTACCGGAAGTTTTTGCGCAGCCAAGCGAAGAGCTTCTTTGGCAATTTCTAACGGTACGCCTTCGGCTTCAAATAGAATTCGACCCGGAGTTACCGGAGCAACCCAGTGTGATAATGCTCCTTTTCCTTTACCCATACGTACTTCGGCTGGTTTTGAAGTTACGGGTTTGTCAGGAAAAATACGTATCCAAATTTGTCCTTCACGTTTCATGTAACGTGTTACCGCAATACGAGCAGCCTCTATTTGGCGAGATGTTATCCAACATGTCTCCAATGTTTTGATGCCAAACGAACCAAATGCAAGTTCTGTTCCTCTATGAGCAACTCCCTTCATTTTGCCTTTTTGCTGTTTTCTGTATTTTGTTTTCTTTGGTTGTAACATTGCTTTATAATCTTATAATTATTTTTTATTACGTTTTCTTGTTAGCGATTTTTTAGGTGCGCCTGCGCCTTGTTGGCTGCTGTTTGGACTTAAATCCACATTGCCATACACTTCGCCTTTGAAAATCCATACTTTTAAACCTAATTTCCCGTATGTAGTTTGTGCTGCTGTGCTTGCATAATCAATATCGGCACGCAAGGTGTGCAATGGTGTACGTCCTTCTTTATACATTTCCGAACGCGCCATTTCTGCGCCATTCAAACGACCCGATATTTGAATTTTAATACCTTCGGCACCCATACGCATAGCCGATGCTATTGCCATTTTGATTGCTCTACGGTATGCTACCCTTCCTTCCAATTGACGTGCAATGCTATCGCCTACGATAATTGCGTCTAATTCAGGTCGTTTAATTTCAAATATGTTGATTTGCACCTCTTTATTTGAAATCTTTTTCAACTCTTCTTTCAGTTTATCAACTTCTTGACCGCCTTTTCCGATAATTACACCCGGACGAGCAGTGTTGATAGTGATAGTAACTAATTTTAGCGTTCTTTCAATAATTATTTTTGAAATACTTGCTTTGGCAAGGCGAGCGTACAAATATCTGCGGATTTTGTAATCTTCATGTAGTTTTTCTACATAGTCATTACCTCCGTACCAATTAGAATCCCAACCTTTTATAATTCCTAATCTGTTTGCTATTGGATTTACTTTTTGTCCCATGAATAAAATTTTTATGCTTCTACATTATTGGTATCTACTACAACGGTAACGTGGTTTGAACGTTTACGTATTCTGTGTGCGCGACCTTGCGGTGCAGGTTGAATGCGTTTCATCATTCGTCCTTCGTCCACAAAAATTTCTTTCACAAACAATTGGTTGTCTTCAATGCGTTTGCCTTCATTTTTTTGTTGCCAATTGTTAATTGCGCTCAACACAAGTTTCTCAACTTTTCGTGATGCTTCTTTTGTTGAATATTTCAAAATGTCCAAAGCATTGTTTACTTCTCTGCCTCGTATCATGTCGGCAACTAAACGCATTTTTCGCGGCGACGACGGGCAATCACGTAAAATAGCAAAGGCTTTGTTCTTTTTAGCCTCTTTGTATTTATCGGCTGTTATTTTTTTTCTATTACTCATAACTTAGCTCTTATTTCTTTTTATTCTTTTTACCGGCATGACCTCTAAAATTCCTTGTTGGTGCAAATTCGCCCAATTTGTGACCTACCATGTTTTCGGTAATATATACGGGAATAAATTTATTGCCGTTGTGTACTGCCATGGTATGTCCAACAAAATCCGGAGAAATCATAGATGCTCTCGCCCACGTTTTTACTACTGTTTTTTTGCCACTACCATTCATTCCAAGAACTTTACGTTCCAAATTGAAATCAATATATGGTCCTTTTTTTAGAGAACGACTCATAACGTGTGTTTAATTAAATTATTTCTTTCTTCTTTCAATGATTAACTTAGTTGATGCTTTTTTAGGCGCACGAGTTTTGTACCCTTTTGCCGGCAAGCCTTTGCGTGAACGCGGATGTCCACCCGATGCTCTACCTTCGCCACCGCCCATTGGGTGGTCTACCGGGTTCATTACCACACCTCTCACTCGCGGACGGCGACCCAACCAACGTGAGCGACCTGCCTTACCTGAACGAAGAAGTGAGTATTCTGAATTTGAAACGCTACCTATTGTTGCTTTACAAGTAACTAATATCATACGTGTTTCGCCCGATGGCAATTTGATGATTGCAAATTTACCGTCGCGTGATGCTAACTGAGCGTATGTTCCGGCACTGCGAGCCAATTGCGCACCTTTGCCGGGAGTTAATTCAATATTATGAATAATAGTACCAAGTGGTATGTCTTTCAAATACAAGCAGTTGCCTAATTCAGGCTCAACGCCTGCGCCTGCTTCTATTTTTTGTCCCACTTGAATGCCGTTTGGAGCAATAATGTAGCGTTTTTCGCCATCAATATATTGCACCAATGAAATATAAGCACTTCTGTTTGGGTCATACTCCAAAGAAATCACTTCAGCTTGAACGTTTTCTTTGTCGCGTTTGAAATCTATAATACGATATTTTCTTTTATGACCGCCACCTATATAACGCATTGTCATTTTACCTGTATTGTTTCGTCCCCCCGTGCGTTTGATTGGTTCAAGAAGAGATTTTTCAGGTTTTATCTTTGTAAGTCCGGTATTCACGGCAACTATCTTATGGCGTTGCCCCGGAGTTATCGGTTTTAATTTTTTTACTGCCATCGCTTATTAAATATTACTATAGAAGTCTATTTGTTCTCCTTTTTTTACAGATATAATCGCTTTTTTGAATGAACTGGTTTTTCCGGCGATTAATCCCGCTTTTGTGTTGCGAGTTTTTACTTTTCCGGCATAACGCATAGTGTTTACAGCCTCAACAGTTACTCCATACGTCTCTTCAATTGATTTTTTTATCTGTTCTTTATCGGCACGTTTATCTACAACAAATCCATATTGATTCAACGTGTCGCTTTTTTTCGACATTTTCTCTGTTATGAGTGGTTTTTGTAAGATTTCCATTACCAATTATTTTAAATTATTCTCAATTTCTTCTACCGAACTTTCTAATATTACAATATTATTGGCTTTTAATAAGTCATAAGTGTTTATATCACAAGCACTTACAGCCAAACCTTGCGGTAAATTGCGAGAGGACAAATATACATTTTTATTTGATTCCGGTAATATAATTAAAAAGTTTTTATTATTTATTTTGAGATTTTCTCGTATCTCAATCATTTTCTTAGTTTTAGGAGTTTCAAAATCAAAATCTTCCACTACAATAATAGCGTTTTCTTTTAATTTCGACGACAACACCGATTTACGTGCTAAATCTTTTACTTTTTTGTTTACTTTTTGAAAATAATCATGTGGTTGCGGACCAAAAATACGACCTCCACCACGATACATTGGGTTATTCGCACTACCTGCACGAGCACCGCCTGTACCTTTTTGACGTTTCAATTTTTTGGTACTGCCTGCTATCAAGTTACGCTCTTTCGATGCGTGAGTTCCTTGTCGTTTGTTTGCCAATATTGCTTTTACATCTAAATAAACAGCGTGTTCATTGGGCTCTATACCGAATATAGTTTCGTCTAACGCAACTTTTTTATTCGTATCTTTTCCTTGTATATCTTTAACTACTACTTCCATTACTGCTATTATTTAGTCATTATTACATAACCGCCTTTTGCTCCGGGAATTGCTCCTTTCACTAAAACTACGTTTTTATCGGCTAAAACTTTTACTACTTCAAGGTTTTCAACTTTCACTTGGTTGCCGCCCATTTGACCGCCCATGCGCATTCCTTTGAATACACGCGAAGGTGTAGAACAAGCTCCGATAGAACCCGGCGCACGCAAACGATTGTGCTGACCGTGAGTGCTTTCGCCTACCCCGCTAAATCCGTGGCGTTTCACAACACCTTGAAATCCGCGACCTTTGGTATTACCTGTTACGGCAAGTAAATCGCCTTCTTCTACTACACTTGCAACATCAAGAATGTCGCCCAATTGAACTTCTTTTCCAAAATCTCTAAATTCTACTACATTTCGTTTTGGAGTAGTATTTGCTTTTTTGAAGTGTCCTAATTCTGCTTTTGTAGTGTTTTTTTCTTTTTTATCGTCAAACGCTAATTGCACAGAATTGTACCCGTCAGTTTCTTTTGTTTTCACTTGCGTAACAACGCAAGGTCCTGTTTCTATAACAGTGCATGCAACATTTTTACCATCGGGTAAAAAAATTGATGTCATTCCTATTTTTTTTCCTAAAATACCGAGCATTTTTTTACTTTTTTACGTATCACACTTTAATTTCTACTTCTACACCACTTGGCAACTCTAATTTCATTAACGCATCAACGGTTTTCGACGTACTGCTGTAAATGTCCAACAAACGTTTGTGCGCTGTTAATTGAAATTGTTCACGAGCTTTTTTGTTTACGTGAGTAGAACGTAAAACAGTAAAAATTCTCTTGTGAGTTGGCAGCGGAATCGGACCACTTACTACCGCTCCGGTAGTTTTAACGGTTTTTACGATTTTCTCGGCAGATTTATCTACCAGATTGTAATCGTATGATTTCAACTTGATTCTAATTTTTTGACTCATGCCTATTATTTATTATTATTTATTTTTGCTAATTATTGCTTCTGCTAAGTTTGCAGGTACTTGCTCGAAGTGGTCAAACTCCATGGTTGATGTTGCACGACCCGAAGTGATTGTACGCAAATCGGTTACATAACCAAACATTTCAGAAAGCGGAACGAATGCTTTCACTACGCTTGCATTGTTTTTAGTGTCCATACCGCGAATTTGTCCGCGACGTTTGTTTAAGTCGCCTACCACATCGCCCATGTATTCTTCCGGTGTAACTACTTCAACTTTCATAATCGGTTCAAGTATTTTCGGGCTTGCTTTCGGACAGGCTTCACGGAAAGCGATTTTCGCACAAATTTCGAACGACAACGAATCGGAGTCCACATCGTGGTACGAACCGTCCATAAGTTGCACTCGTAATGCCACTACCGGGTAACCCGCCAATACACCATTGTCCATTGCTTGTCGGAAACCTTTTTCGATTGAAGGAATAAATTCTTTTGGAATATTACCACCCTTCACGTAATCTTCAAATACAAGACCTTCTTTACCTTCGGGTGCCGGACCAATTTTGAATACAATGTCGGCAAATTTACCACGACCACCCGATTGTTTTTTGTACAATTCGCGATGTTCGATTTCGGCGGTAATGCACTCTTTGTAATTTACTTGCGGAGCGCCCTGGTTACATTCTACTTTAAATTCGCGTTTCAAACGGTCGATAAGAACATCCAAGTGCAACTCGCCCATACCGCTGATTACGGTTTGACCGGTTTCTTGATTTGATTTTACGGTAAATGTTGGGTCTTCTTCGGCAAGTTTTGCAAGAGCGTTACCCAATTTATCCACATCGGCTTTGGTTTTTGGCTCAATTGCCAAACCAATTACCGGTTCGGGGAAAATCATTGATTCCAATACAATCGGATTTTTCTCGTCGCACAAAGTATCGCCTGTTTTAATATCTTTAAAACCAACACCTGCACCTATATCGCCTGCTTCAATGCGCTCAATAGCATTTTGTTTGTTGGCGTGCATTTGGTAAATACGAGAAATACGCTCCTTGTTTTCGCTACGTGTGTTATATACGTATGAACCGGCATCTAAGGCACCTGAATACACACGGAAGAAACACAAACGTCCTACGAATGGGTCGGTAGCAATTTTAAATGCAAGCGCACAGAAAGGCTCGTCAGCCGATGGATTTCGGTGAACTTCGGCTCCCGTATTTGGGTTGGTTCCGGTTGCGCCCTGTTTATCCAACGGACTTGGCAACAATTCCATTACATAGTTCAACATGGTTTGCACACCTTTGTTTTTGAACGATGAACCGCAACACATTGGAATAACTTTATTGGCAATACACGCTTTGCGTAAAGCAACAAGAATTTCGGCTTCTGTGATTGAATCGGGATTATCAAAGAATTTTTCCATGATAGTATCGTCAAATTCTGCAACCGATTCAAGTAATTTTTCGCGCCATTCGGCAACTTCAGCTTTCAAATCGTCGGGAATTGGAACTTCAACGTAAGTCATACCTTTATCGTCTTCGTTCCACACCATACCTTTGTTTGTAACAAGGTCAACCACGCCTTTGAACGTTTCTTCTGCGCCGATTGGAATTTGAAGCGGAATTGCATTACCGCCCAACATTTCGCGTACTTGACGCACTACATTCAAAAAGTCGGCACCTTGACGGTCCATTTTGTTTACGAAACCTATGCGGGTTACGTTATAATTGTCAGCCAAACGCCAGTTTGTTTCCGATTGAGGCTCCACGCCGTCAACTGCCGAAAATAAAAACACCAACCCATCGAGAATACGGAGTGAACGGTTTACCTCAACGGTAAAGTCAACGTGCCCGGGGGTGTCTATGATGTTTAGTTTATAATCCTGGTCTTTGTATTTCCAAAAACAGGTTGTAGCTGCCGATGTAATGGTAATGCCGCGCTCTTGTTCTTGCGCCATCCAGTCCATTGTGGCAGCGCCGTCGTGCACTTCGCCGAGTTTGTGATTTACACCTGTGTAATAAAGAATACGCTCTGTGGTGGTGGTTTTACCAGCGTCAATGTGCGCTGCAATACCTATGTTACGAGTATATTGTAAGTCTCTTTTTGCCATTGTATTATTGGTCGTTTAAAATTAAAATCTAAAGTGAGAGAATGCTTTGTTAGCCTCAGCCATTCTATGAGTATCTTCTTTCTTTTTATAAGCCGAACCTTCTTCGTTGAAAGCGGCTAAAATTTCAGCAGCCAGTTTTTCTCTCATAGAGTGTCCCGAACGTTTGCGTGAAAACGCAATAAGGTTTTTCATGCCGATTGATTGACGGCGACCGGGGCGAATTTCTGATGGTATTTGAAAGGTAGCTCCACCAACGCGGCGGCTACGTACTTCAACCAACGGTGTTACATTGTCTAATGCTTTGCGCCATACTTCGAGAGCCGATATGTCTTGTGCTGTTTTTTTAGTTTCCACTATTTCCAATGCACCGTAGAAAATATCAAACGCTACGCTTTTTTTACCGTCAAGCATTATGTTATTAACAAACTTAGTTACGTCCACACTCGCAAATTTTGGGTCTGGAAGAATTACTCGTTTTTTTGGTTTACTTTTTCTCATTGTTAAATGATTTCTTACTTATTATTATATTGTATTATTTTTTCTTTGCCGGAGCTGCCGCAGCACCTGCTTTCGGACGTTTTGCTCCGTATTTTGAGCGTGATTGCAAACGACCTTCTACACCCGAAGCATCTAATGCGCCACGCACTAAGTGGTAACGCACACCCGGAAGGTCTTTTACCCTGCCGCCGCGTACTAAAACGATAGAGTGTTCTTGTAATTTGTGTCCTTCTCCCGGAATGTAAGCATTCACTTCTTTTCCGTTCGACAAACGAACACGGGCAACTTTACGCATTGCCGAATTTGGTTTTTTGGGAGTGGTTGTGTACACACGTACACAAACGCCACGACGCTGCGGACAAGAATCCAAAGCCGGAGACTTACTGTTCTCTACGATTTCGTTTCGTCCTTTACGTACTAACTGCTGAATTGTTGGCATAATACTGTGTTAATTCTGTATATAATTATTTATAATTTCCCGAAATTTTGGGTTGCAAAGATAAACATTTTTTTTAATACACAAACAGTTGCGAGTTTTTTATTTTGTTTGAAAGATATTTTTACAATAAAACTTGTGTTTTGCAACTAAAATAGTTACATTTGCATAAATAATTATTGCATGAGTACAAAAGAAAAATTAGAATATAAAGGCTACTATGGCAGCATAGAATACAGCAAAGAAGATAATTGTTTTTTTGGCAAAGTACTTGGAATGCCTCACAATGTAATAAGCTACGAGGGCGAAAACGCTACGGAACTTTACGAAGATTTTAAAAATGGCATAGACGATTATTTAGAGTTCTGCGCCGAAAAAGGATTTAAGCCTCGTAAAAGCTACAATGGTGTGCTTAACATTCACATACCGTCGGAAATTCATGGAAAAGTGGCAATGTATGCGCAAACGCACGGAGTAAGCATCAATGCGGTTATTCGTGAAAGTTTGGAGCGGAAGTTTGCGGCGGCTTATTAATTGGGCGATTTATTACTGTGATATTCGCTATTTCCGTTTGTTTTTCAACAATAAGTCATTTTATAATTTCTTTGTTCATGTTGTATTTTCAGTATATTGAACTGCAAGTGTAGTATTTTGTTCAACATATTGAACAATAAATCGCATTATTTTATCAATATATTGAATCTATTCTCACATTTAACCACCATTAATTGTAAAACATTCTTTTTCAATATCTTGGCATCAAAAGCGAACTATCGCCATAACTCAAAAAACGATAATTGTGTGCAAGTGCATATTCATACAAAGTTTTCCACTTTTCGCCAATAAAAGCCGAAATAAGCAATAACAGCGTACTTTGCGGTTGGTGGAAGTTAGTAAACAACCCCGTAATTACTCGCAATGTGTAGCCCGGCACTATCATGATTTGTGTGTAAAATCGTAATTCACATATATTATATTGTATGCAATATTTCAATAAAGCCGACATAGAATCGGCAAGTGAAATATTTTGCGGCAGCGAGTAGGCTTCCCATTGCGTAAGTTCGTCAATGCTTACTTTTGGGTTTTCGCACAGTTTTACGCCCAACCAGTACAGGCTTTCCAAAGTGCGCACCGATGTTGTGCCTACTGCAATTCGTGCACCGCTGTGCTGCGCCAAAGTTTCAATAAGCGAGCGAGGCACAGTGCAAAATTCGTGGTGCATGGCATGGTCGGTGTAGAGTTCGGTTTTTACCGGTTTAAATGTTCCTGCGCCTACGTGCAAGGTTACTTCGGCTCGTTGCATAGAGCAGTTTTCAAGTTTTTCAAAAATAGCAGGCGTAAAATGCAAACCGGCAGTTGGCGCAGCCACCGAGCCTTCGTGCTTGGCGTAGGTGGTTTGATAGTGTTGTAAATCACTTTCTTCGCTATTGCGGTTTAAATAGGGCGGAATGGGAATTTGCCCGATTACCTCTAAAATTTCGCTGAACGACACTCCCCCACTCCACGAAAAACGAATACAAAAACCTGTTTCGTTTGCCGACTGTTTTGTAGCAGAAAATTGAATTTGCCGATTGCGGATTATACAATTTATATGTAAGGTTTCGTCTTTCCACTTTTTTGCATTGCCTACTATACACTGCCACGTACATTCATTGTGCGATGCAAAATTTTCTTCATAATTCGCCGGTGCAATCGGTTCTAAACAGAAAATTTCAATCTGCGCACCGGTAGCCTTATGCAACACTATGCGAGCATGAATAACTCGAGTATTATTGAAAATCAACAATGAATTTTCGGGCAAAAAGTCAACACAATTTTGAAATTTACCATCAATAATTTCGTCCGATTTGTACACGAGCAATTTCGACATATCGCGCTGTAGTAATGGGTATTTGGCAATTTTTTCGTCGGGCAAATCATAGGAAAATTCTGAAATTCGCTGCTGCTCGTGTGTGTTCATTCAGTAAAATAATTATTTTTGCAAAAGTAGGAAATAGTTTTTTAGGAAACAAGGAAACGAGTGAACGAGGAAACGAAAATCTACAAAAGAGCGTCATTCCTGCGTAGACAGGAATTTCATATCATTTGCGAGGAGATTCCTGCCTACGCAGGAATGACGTAAAAGGATTAGCCTTGTACCTAAAACCTTGTATCTAAAAACCTAAAAAAAAATGAAACTAAAAATTGGCGATACAGTACGTTATTTAAACGAAGTGGGCGGTGGCACAGTACGCCGCATTTTGAGCAATACCATGGTGGAAATTACCGATGAATCGGGTTTTGAAATTCCGGTGTATGAACATGAGTTGGTGTTGATACAATCGGCGCAAACGGAAAAACAAGTCGCCGAAGAACCGAAACAAGAAATTTCAAAGCAACAAATTGTGCAAGCCGTTGAAATTGAAAACAACGATACGCCGCAATTTTTTATGGCGTTTGTGCGAAATGTACGCACGGCGAATTTATTCGATTTATACGTAATAAACGATTGCAATTACAGCGTGGCGTATTCTTTGCTGTTTGCTCGCGGCAGCACATGGCAATTGTGCGAAACCGGCATACTTGAAAGCAATACCAAACTGTTTTTGCAAAGTATTCCGCTCGAAGAACTTTCGAATATTGAAAAATTGAGTTTTCAAGCGTTGTTGTTTAAAAACAGAAATTTTGAATTACAACAGCCATTTGTGGCAACCATGCCATTTTTGCCCGTAAAATTTCACAAGCCGGGAGTGTTTGTAATAAATGATTTTTTTGAGGAAGATGCGTATGTGATAGATTTATGTGTAAAAAAACCGGAAATAAAACCGGAATATTCCGAAAAAGAAGTTTTAGAAGAAAAATTGCGTGCCGATTTGCAAACAAACACCGCATTTAAAATTACAAAACAAGATACTTCGACAAGCTCAGCAACCGGAAAAAAGAAAGACACAAAAGAGGTTGATTTACACCTGCACGAACTTGTGGAAAACGAACAAGGTTTGCTGCCCGAAGATATGATTGCTATTCAAATGCAAACCTTTGAAAAAGAACTTGCAGCTGCCATAGCACAAGGTTACGAAAAAATTGTATTCATTCACGGCGTGGGAAACGGCACATTGAAAACCCGCATTCGCATGACTTTAGATAGAGATTATCGACACTTATTTTATCAAGATGCTTCGTTTCAAAAATACAAATTTGGGGCTACTTTGGTGTATTTGAAGCGGAGATAAGCGTTTAGAACGCTGATGACGCAGAAAACGCAGATTTACACAGATAAAAATCCGTGATAATCTGCGTTATTCGTGTTATCCGCGTTCTAAAATTTATTTCAAAATCAACATTGCATCGCCATACGAACCAAACCGGTAACCTTCTTTTATAGCTTCGCGATAAGTTTCCATCACAATATCGTAACCGCCAAACGCTGCCACCATCATAAGCAAGGTTGATTGCGAAAGATGGAAATTCGATATTAAACGGTTGGCAATAGTGAAATCGTAGGGCGGGAAGATAAATTTATTTGTCCAACCATCGTAGGGTTTTAAAAATCCGCTGGTAGAAACCGATGATTCAATTGCACGCAAAGTCGTTGTGCCACAGGCAAATATGTTGCGTTTGTTTTCACGAGCCTCATTCACAAATTCGGTCATAGCCTCGGTAATAATCATACGCTCCGAATCCATTTTGTGTTTGGTAAGGTCTTCTACTTCTACCGAATTGAAATTCCCCAAACCCATGTGTAAAGTCAAATATGCTAAATCAACTCCTTTGATTTCCAAACGTTTAATAAGCGTTTTGCTAAAATGCAAACCGGCAGCAGGCACAGCTACAGCGCCTTCATTTTTTGCATAAATAGTTTGAAAACGTTCGCTATCGTCTTCGTCCACACTACGGGCACATTTTATATGGTCGGGCAGCGGAGTTTGACCTAATGAGAATAAAATACGTTTAAATTCCGAGTGTTCTTTTTCGCACAAAAACCGAATAGTTCGTCCGCGCGAAGTGGTGTTGTCAATTACTTCGGCAACAAGTTCTTCATTTTCGCCAAAGTATAATTTATTTCCTATACGTATTTTACGAGCGGGGTCAACTAAAACGTCCCACAAACGTTGTTCACTGTTAAGTTCACGAAGTAAAAAAACCTCTATGCGGGCGCCGGTGCGCTCTTTGTTGCCAAAAAGTCGAGCCGGAAATACTTGTGTATCATTCAGTATGAGTACATCTTTATCGTTGAAATAATCAAGAATATCTTTAAAAATACGATGTTCTATTTCGCCCGTTTTGGCATTGAGTACCAACAAACGAGAATCTTCACGATTTGCAGCCGGATGTAGTGCAATTTGTTCGGTTGGAATTTTTAATTTGAATTGTGATAATTTCATATTTATAAGCCCCCTAATCCCCCTCAAGGGGGACTTTTGGAACAGCGGGGTATTTTTTTGTTCCGGTTATATACGTAGTTTTTTTATTTTTATTTCTTTTTTCCTTAGCCCCCTGAGGGGGTTGGGGGCTGTATTAGTTTTTCAAATTCTTCAATCGTCATACATTGTTCAACGGAAAAACCGCCGCTTTTAGTGCGTTTAAGCGCCGAAAGGTAGGCTCCGCTGTTTAATTTTTGTCCCAAATCGTGCGCAATTGAGCGTATATACGTACCTTTTGAACAAGCGATGCAAATATACGCTTTGTTTTCAGCGAAGTCAAGTAATTCCGCATTATAAATTGTAATTTCTTGTGATTTCATTTCTACGTGTTCGCCATTGCGGGCGGCTACATAGGCTCGTTGTCCGTTGATGCTTTTTGCCGAAAATATTGGCGGCGTTTGTTGAATTGTGCCTGTGAAATGCGTTTGCAAACATTCTTTGATAGTTTCGGCGGTAATATGTGCCGTTTCAAAATTGCCTTCGGGCGTAGTTTCCAAATCATACGAGGCGGTGGTTGCACCAAAGGTAATTTCAGCTACATATTCTTTCGGCTCGTTTTGATAAGTCATCAGATTTTTGGTTTCTTTGCCAATACCAACAACCAACACGCCCGTAGCCAAAGGGTCGAGCGTGCCGCCATGACCAACTTTTATTTTTCGTATGCCGCAGTGTTTTTTTATCATATAGCGCACTTTATTTACTACGTCGAACGAAGTCCAGCGCAGGTCTTTGTTGATTAACAATACGTGACCCTGTGAGAAATCAATAGCAGGTAATTGCACTATGTCGTTGGTAAGTATCAAAGTTGCATAAAATTAAATAATGGTTAATTCATAGCCTGCGCCAAGTAGTACAAGAATAAGACCACCGGCTACTATGCGATAGTAACCGAATGCTTTGAAACCGTATTTTGTTAAAAATCCTATAAAAAATTTAATTGCCGCCATGGCAACTACAAAAGCTACAATATTCCCCACAATAAGCGAAGTACTATTTGCTATGAGTAATTCCCGTTTATCGTCGTCCATTATGAGTTTGAGTAATTTATAACCGCTTGCGGCTGCCATTGTTGGCACTGCCAAGAAAAACGAAAATTCGGCAGCTGTTTTGCGGCTCAAACCTTGCGCCATACCGCCTACAATCGTTGCCATAGAACGCGATACGCCCGGAATCATGGCAATACACTGCGCCAAACCAATTTTAAAGGCTCGTTTGTAATTTAATTCTGGCTCGGTTTTTTCATCATGTGTAAACCATTTATCGACAAACAGCATAAATACACCGCCTACAATAAGCATAACGGCAACCACCCACACATTTTCGAGCAGATCGTCAATTTGTTCGCTGAACAACAGACCAAACACTGCTGCAGGTATAAAAGCAACGAGCAGTTTCCAATAAAACGCCATGCTTTGGAAAAATCGTTTCCAATACAGCACCAACACCGAAAGAATTGCGCCAAATTGAATAATTACCGTAAAGGCTTTCACAAACTCATCGCTTTTTACACCCAAAAAACCTTGCGCCAAAATCATGTGTCCGGTTGACGAAACGGGTAGAAATTCGGTTAAACCTTCGACTATGGCGATTATAATTGTTTGAAATATGCTCATTTTTTACCAAAAAGTTTTTTCATATAATTTGCCTCAGGATTTGCCATAATGCCAAAAATCACAAAACCAAAACCAAAAATTACCATAAGTGGCGCTACAGTTATGCGTTGAGCAACAAATAACAGAGGTGTTTGCGTAGGGTCGTCGTTGGGGAAAAACGCATCGGGAGTTTCAAATGGTATTTTACCGCCCATCATGAGCAAAAATCCAACAAATATAATTACCGCGCCTATGGCAAGTAATATATAATTTTCTTTTGAGAGTGTAAATTCGTCCTGTATGTTCATAAGTTATAGTGTTAAATATATAAATCGTCTTTATGTATTCGCAAAAATTTGTTCACGGCAAAAAATGTGGCAACTACCGAAAGTAACATACCTATTAAAATGAGCGACAAAAATAATACACCTAATAGCTCAAAGTCAAGGAAATTTACAAATTTATTTACATTATTTTGCAAAAAGTATAAAACTACGCTCAAAATGCCTATTGCAATGAGCGCGCTTAACACTCCCTGAAATGCGCCGCGCATGATAAACGGCGAGCGAATATAAGAATTTGTTGCTCCCACCAATTGCATGGTGCGTATAATAAATCGTTTGGAATACACGCTCAATCGAATAGTATTGTGAATTAAAACACTCGAAATAACAAACAACAATGCACCCAAAACCAACAAGACAAAGCTAATTGTTTGGAATTTCCCTGTGAGATTTGCAATATTTTCTTTATTATAATGAATAGAATCCACAAACTCACTATCTTGAAATTTGCGCTCTATGGCGGCAAAATTCTCGACGGTAGTGTAATCGGCATACAATCGTATTTCTATCGACGGCGGCACCGGATTACTACCTGCCAAATCAACCATATTTTTGCCAAGCGTTTCCGCCAAACGTTCGGCAGCTTGCTCTTCGCTCACATAGTCGGCAGATTTTACCATTTCATCAGCCTCAATCGTCTTGCGAAAATTAATTTGATTTGCCTCGTTTATATCGGGTTTCAAAAAAATGGTCAAACTTACACTTTCTTTTATATGATTGGAAATTCTATGCTCATTCATCATAATCAAACCTATCAAACTGAGCACAAACAACACAAGCGCAATGCTTATGAGCGACGAAGTGTACGACGTTGCCAAACGCCATTTAATTACTGAATTTTGTGCTGAACGCTGTTTCATTTGTTTGTTTCTCTTTTACGTTTGTTCCTCTTTTGCGTCATTCCTGCGAAGGCAGGAATCCCTCCACCAATTGACATGAGATTCCTGCCTTCGCAGGAATGACGGGATTATTATAACAATTGTTTCAATAAATTATTCATAGAAACTTTGCTGTCAATAATTTGCGCAAGCGCCGAAATTGCCACACGTTCCTGTTGCATAGTGTCACGGTCGCGAATTGTAACGCAATTGTCGGTTAATGTTTCGTGGTCAATGGTTATGCAAAATGGCGTGCCGATTGCATCTTGACGGCGATAGCGTTTTCCGATAGAATCTTTTTCATCGTATTGGCAATTGAATTGGAATGAAAGTTCCTTCATAATTTCACGGGCAACTTCGGGCAAACCGTCTTTTTTAACCAATGGCAAAATTGCCGCTTTTATTGGCGCAAGTGCCGCCGGAATACGCATAACTACACGAATTTCGCTGTCGACTTGCTCCTCGCAGTACGATTTTGAAAGTACTGCAAGTACGGTGCGGTCAAGTCCTACCGAAGTTTCTACTACGAATGGAACGTAACTTTCGTTTAATTCCGGGTCGAAATAGGTAATTTTTTTACCCGAAAATTGTTGATGTTGGCTCAAATCATAATCGGTGCGCGAGTGAATACCTTCCAATTCTTTGAAACCCATTGGGAAATTAAATTCTATATCGCAAGCAGCATTTGCGTAATGCGCAAGTTTTTCATGGTCGTGGTAACGGTATTGTGCATCGCCAAAACCAAGCGCTTTGTGCCATGCAAGGCGAGCTTCTTTCCATTTGGCAAACCATTCCATTTCGCTGCCGGGGCGTACAAAAAATTGCATTTCCATCTGTTCAAATTCTCGCATGCGGAATATAAACTGACGGGCAACTATCTCGTTTCTAAATGCTTTTCCTATTTGCGCTATACCAAACGGAATTTTCATACGACCGGTTTTTTGCACGTTCAAATAGTTTACAAAAATACCTTGCGCCGTTTCGGGACGTAAATAAATAGTGCTTGCTCCTTCGGCAGTAGCACCGAGTTTGGTTTCAAACATAAGGTTAAATTGCCGTACATCCGACCAATTTGCCGTACCCGAAACAGGGCACACAATGCCGCTGTCAACAATTATTTGACGCAATTCATCAAGATTTGAATCTTCCAATGCTTTTACAAAACGAGCCGTGAGTTCGTCTATTTTTGCTTGTTCACGCTGAATGTTCGGATTGGTAGCACGAGCTTGCGCCTCGTCGAACGAATCGCCGAATTTTTTACGTCCCTTTTCAAGTTCTTTTTCAATTTTTTGATTCATTTTTTCACGATGCTCTTCAATCAAAACATCGGCACGATAGCGTTTTTTCGAATCTTTGTTATCTATAAGCGGGTCGTTGAAAGCATCAACGTGCCCCGATGCTTTCCACGTAGTGGGGTGCATAAAAATAGCGGCGTCGATTCCCACAATATTTTCATTCAAGCGCACCATGGCATTCCACCAATATTGTTTTATGTTGTTTTTGAGTTCGCTACCCAATTGACCGTAATCATACACCGCACCAAGTCCGTCGTACAACTCGCTCGAAGGAAAAATAAAACCGTATTCTTTTGAGTGTGCTATAATTTTCTTTAAAGAGTCGTCTGCTGCCATAATATGTGTAAATTTTTAATTTAAGGCGCAAATATACACTTTAATTGTGAATTGTAAATTATTCGGAGCCATATAAAACTATTTCTTTAAACAAATCAATATCAACAACGTTTAATTTAGGGAAATTAATAGTTTTCAATATTTTGAAATGCTTATCATTGCTCACAATTACATCGGCACCGGCATTGAAAGCACAATCTACAAATTTATTGTCGTCGGGGTCGGCAGAAATTAAATTCCATTTGTAATAGGGGATAATTTGTTCTGTATTAGGAAGTGAAAATAATAACTCTATTACAAATTCTACCGTTTGTGGAGAATAATATCGCAACAATAATTCTTCGTATTCTTGCAACATTTCCGAAGTGTAACAAAGAGTAAATTTACGAGCAATAAACGCTTGCCACAACCAATGGTGGGGAGCTGTTTCTGCCACCGCCACTAATAAACAATTCGTATCTAAAACTATTTTCATCGGTTGTACGGTGTACGAATGTGTGTATTTAACATTTCTTCAAAAACACTATCATTCAATTTTCCTTCGTTCCACAAACGATTAGTTTCAGTATTTAATTTTTGCTGTATGTAATTGATATACAAATTCGTTAATTCCTCTCTATCTGCTGCATTTTTTGTTGCTGTAAATGTTCGCAAAACAAATAATTGCGTTTCATTCAATGGTGTTTCATATTGATATTGTGCTGCTCCCATATCTTTTCCTTTTTGTAATTTCCTACAAAGATACATCATTTCAAAAAAATTGCAAAAGTTTGCGCAAAAATGATTCTCAAAAAATGGTTAAAAATCATGTATAACGTGCCGCCTCGCAATCCAATTATTTTTTTACTCCTCAATCCTAACACGCAACCCTTGTACCCAGTATTTATACTCATTGGTATAATACACATACGCCGTAGAAGCCATACCGGTATATGTTCCGGGGACTTCGGCTTTTAGGTCAAGGTTTACGGTTTTGCGTTCTTTGGGGTTAAAACTGCGGTAATAGAGTACCAAATTATCGTTGATTATTTCATAAAAATCAAACACTTCCTGCTCGTGCATTTCTTTAAGTTGCCATGCTTGCAGGCTCATTCCGCCCGGAATGCCTATGATTGCTACGCTCATTGGCTGTCCTTCGGATTTTTTATTTTCGATTGTAACTGCAAGACGCACGGTTTCGTTGCGTTTTATGGTGGTTTTGTTCAATTTTGTGGTAAGTACGAATGGACATTCAGCATCGGTAGGCGGCATTTTATATTCCCACGTGAGGCGCAGATTGTAGGGCAACGGCTCTTGCATATCGGTAAATTGCAGTTGAATAGTGTTATTGCCTTCGGCGAAAAATTGCGTAACATCTTTTTTCGTGATTCGCCGCAAATTCAAATCGGCACTTTGCCCATTGATAGCGAGTTGCAAACTACCCAAATCCACTTTTGCTTTTTCCTGCGCATATTTTGTGAGAGCCTGCAAACTCAAAATTGTTGATTGCGTATTGCCAAAACCGCCATACGCACTGCGTTTCGAGGCAATAAATGCAATACATTCTTCAATTATTGGCGTATCTTTGGTTGATTTTAACAAAGCAATAGCCCACAATGCAACCGTTTCTAATTTCTGAGCATCGCCACCACTCCAAGTAATTGTGGTTTGCACTTTCAATTTATTAAAACCGTTGCTTTTATTTACCTCTTTTTCAAAGTGTTGTATTAATCTGTTGTAATTTTCCATATCGCCGCGATTGTAGGCGGCATTTGCCATAAGAGCCATTTGGTACATATCTTCGCTCGCAAAAGCTTCTTGCAGCGCAGCGTTATATTCTTTGCTATAATCCTCTGTTTCTTGCACTTCCGACAGGGCGTACACCACGTATGCGTTGCCCACAGCTTGCGGCGGAGTCCACACACCTTTTTGTGTAAAATTGCCTTTGCCATCGCGCATATTGAGCAAATATTTACGTGCACGCACGGTCATTGCGTCATTGATTTTATCATATACTTTTGCCATTTCGTGGAATTGCAACACACCGTAGGCAGTTAGGGCTGTGCTTGCAGGCGTGCGCCCATACCAATCGAAACCACCGCCCGGCACTTCGTAGGCTGCAAGTTTTTTGTAACCGTTGTCGAGTAAATTCAGTGCTTTGCTTTGCGCTTTTTGGTCAATATCTTTCGAGGTTTGCATCAGTTGCAAAGCCATAATATTCGGGAAATTGCTCGACGACACTTGCTCAAAACAGCCATACGGCTCACGCAAAATACTTTCCAAACCGGCAAATAATTGCTCATTGAGAGTTGCATAACACACAAATTCGGCACGAAACGAGCCTTCAACCACTTTGTTCGATTTTTGGAACGAAAACGAATCATTCATTTTTTGCCCCGAAAAACTTTGCGATTGCGGGAAATTAACCGAGCGAACGGTTACGGAACGGGTAATTCTGTCCGAAAAACTGCCTGCATTGGCAGAAATAGTATATGAAATATTGTCGGACGCGAATTTTGGCGAAAAAGCAAGAAAAACCGTTTGCGTGCTTTCGGGCTGAATAGTTACTTGTGCGGTTGGTTCGCCCACAGGCGTTATATATTTGGCTGCTCTCGCATCGTGATAACCATCATATTCATCATAAATGAAAAAGTTTAAATTAACCCGCGCCGTCATAACCTCTTTGGTATTGTTGCGCACAAGCACCGGCAGGCGCACTTCGTCGCCCACTGCGGCAAAAAGCGGCGTTTTTACATCAATCGAAAATGGTTTGGCGGTTGCAAATTTGAGCGTTGCGCTGCCAATCAATCCTTCCGCAGGCGAAAATCCTTCTGCCGTAATGCAGAACGATGAGGAAATTTCGTTGCATTGGAATTTGAGCGTAGCCTCGCCGTTTTTATCGGTTGTAACATCGGCATTCCAATACAGCGTAGTGTTTAGTTTATCATCGCCGTACTTGCGTGTTGAATATTGAAATACTTCTGTTCCGTAATACCTTTTTTCCGGAATATACATTTGGGTATAAGCTCGCTGTTTAAAACGGCGGTAATACCCGTATTCGTTTGCCGATTTTGTAGCAATAAGTATCACGCCATTTGCCCCGCGCGCACCATACATAGCTGTTGCCGAAGGGTCTTTCAAAATCGAAATATAATCAATATCGGCGGGATTGCCTCGAAATTCATTTCCCACGGGAACGCCATTGACCACGTAAAGCGGACGCGCATCGCCCACTGTGCCGCGCCCGCGTACCACAATATCCATAACCTCGCCCGATACTCCCGAATTTGCACGCACTTGCACGCCTGCCGCTTTGCCCATAAGTAATTGACCGGCATTTATTATCGGCATGGTCGATAAATCGGAACCGCTCAATTGGGTAATTCCGCCGGTTACATCTTCGGGGCGTGCGCTTGAATAGCCTATTTTAACTACGTTTTGTACATTTTTCATATCGCCAAATTTAAGCTCTTGCTCTCGCAACCAATTTTCAAATTCTTCATCGGTCATGGCTTTTCTTGCATCTTTTTCCTCTTTATTTTCTATCGGGTTGAAATTTTCTTCTAAAAAATTAATTTCCTGCCTGTTTTCAAAATTTATTTCTTTGAAAATAAACGGTTTGCCTTTAAATAAATGAATTGAGTGGGAATACGGAGCGTAAATCCTTGCACCGTTGCGCAGGTCAACATTGTGAAACGCAAACTGCCCTTCGGGAGTGGTTGTGAGTTCGGCAATTCTGCGACTACTGCTTTTATCGCTGTAAGTCAAATAAATGGTGGCTTGCGCCGGTTGTCCTTTTTTATTAAGTATGTAGCCGTATATATCGCTGTTTCTTTCGGCTCCTGCGGGCATTTCCACTTTGTGCGCTTGCAGCACTTCGCGCCATGTAAACCGCCGCCAACCGTGCGTAAGCATCAAATAATCAATCGCTTCGGGTGCTTTTTTCTCTTCTTCGTTGAAATAAAACGCCGGTTCTTGAATGTTCCCCTTCAATTCCGACGAAAACAGCAGATAACTCAAAATACCGTCCTGCTTATCGTTGGCAAGGGCAAGCAATTGTTCATCGACCACCGCCACGCCAAACGCTGCCGCCACCGGACGATTGTTTTTGTCTGTCGTGCGAATTTTCAGTTGCACGGTTTCGAGCGGACGGTACAATTCTTTGTCGGTCGAAAGGTTAATTTTTAAACCGTTTTTAGGGTTTACAAATAGTAATCGTTCACAGCGTTCCCGTTTATTTTCGTCGAAAAGAGTGAAAACCGCAATGCCGATAGGGAATTTTTCGGTATTAACGGTTACGGTATTGTGCCCTTTTTGCAACTGAATTTCTTTGCCATACTGCGGCACGCCTTGCGTGTGGGCTACGAGTGAAATTTTCGCAGCCTCGGGAGCGTGAATTTTCCACGTTACCGCCGTGCTGTCTTTCGACTGCAATTGCAGCGAATAGCCTGTTTTGCTTGCCTGCGGCAAAGCTACAAGCGCGTGATTGCCTTGCGGTTTTTCAATTTTTGCAAAATAGGATTTTCCCGCTTGCGGCGTAAATGTAAATGCGCCCATTCCCAAATGAAAACTCTCGAAATCAGCGACTTTCATATTATTTTCATCAACGATTATTCCGCTCACATCGGCACCTTTGCCAAATTCGTTCAATGCCTCGAAAGCTACGTTACTCGGCACATTTTCTATCAATTCGCCGCCTTCGGGGAAAAATTGCAGATGTATTTTATTCATCACTATTGGAATGGAGCGTGAAATACTTTCCTCCACGCCATTGTCGGTTACTATTACTTGCAGCAAACCATCGGACGTGTTCAAATCCGCGGGCAATTGAAATGTAATGCGCGCCTCGCCTTTTACCGTAGTGGTTTCTATGGTTTGCACGGTGTTTCCGGCAATTTTCACTTCGGCTTTTACCGTGCTGCCGTAGGTTTTTACGTTTTGCAAATCGCTCACCGAAAGTATCGCCTCGCCGCTGTCGCCCGCTCCGTAGGCGCGTTTTTCAAATTCAAGCCGGAGCAGCAAGCGCGGCGTGATTACTTTTTGTACGGTAATTTCTTTCTTAAAAAACTGTTCTTCGCCCCAATTTTTCTGCCATTGCGTGTAGGCTACGAGCGTGTAAATTCCGCCTGCGGCATTTTTGTCGATGTATAAAAAACCGCTTGCTACGCCCTCTTGCGTATTGCGCGTTTCTTTTCTATGCACATTTCCTTTGGGGTCGCGCAATTCCACATACAGCACATCGCTCACTTCCGAAGCACGGTTATCGGTGCTATTTACCAAAAATGCTTTATAGCGCACATATTCACCCGGTTTGTAAAACGGTTTATCGGTTTGCACATACACTTTTTCCTGCGGATAATTGTGATTGTGATGCTTCAGATATTGAAACAATTGACCTATAAAACCGGTGTAATCGCCTGCTGCAATTGTGAGCGGGATTAATAAAAATAGTGTGAGGTACAGTTTCTTTTTCATATTTATTTAGATATTTATTGATATTCGTTGTTTTCAACCTCATTTTTACCTTATTTTTCAAACAAAACAACCTCAGTAGAGAGAATTGAATTGTATTCTAACCTCATTATTAAAACGGGCATTACAATGAAGTAATGAGGTTTTTGTTGCATGTAATATATTGCTACTGAGGTTGTTTTGTTTTTGAATCAGGTAAAAATTAGGTTTATTCATAAAAAATTGTTTTGCATAATTTATAATATTACGGTGCTCTGCACCTCAGATAGATACATTGATTTTATTTACTACAAATATTTAAGTGCTCTGCACTTTGTTTTTTAGGAGGTGCAAAGCACCAATAATATTTGTAGTTACAATGATTAACACAACAAGAAAGGTGCTGCGCACCGTAATGTTTTAAATTTAAACAGATTCTTAGCATAATACATTTATTATATAGTAAGTTTCAAAAAAATCTGAAAACTGCGCACACTCGGCATATTGAACAAATCAAGCCCTCGTCCCACGCTGTAACCAAACAGTTCGCTCGCAGGGTCAACTCCTTTGTAGGGCGAAACGAGCAACAGATTGTGCGCCGAAACACCAACGTTCAAATTACTTATAACTTTTAGTTTATGAGTGTATCGTTCCGGTAGTCGGTAGCTCAACGCCACTTGCGCTATGCGGAAATACGATGCGCGTTCAATGTAATCTTCCGCCGCTTTTGCGGGATTGTTTTCCTGTGCTGCCCGTGTGCCGTTCCAGCGGTCACCGCCGTGATTGTATTCCATGGCGCAGGAAAGCGAAAATTGCAGCAAACCAAATTGCGGCGTTATGCCAACGGTAAAATCGGGCGCGGGGTTGCCTATTCGCTGCAATTGGGGGTTAATTATCGGTTCGCCGTTATCGTTGTATGCAAGAGAGCCGTCGGACATGCGCTCGTAAGTTGTGCCAAAAATTGCGCCCATTGGCTCGCCTGCGGCAAAATAATTTCCTGCATCGGCAAAGCCTGCCAACGCAACTTTTTCGTAGCCGCCTGCCACCGAGAGCACTTTGCTTTGCATTGCGCTGAAAGTGAAATTGACGCTATAATGTATTCTATGACGATAATATCTTTCTTCATCTCGAAATATCCCAAAAGTATTTTGATGAAGGACATCAACCAAAAATCCGGCATTGCGCACATCGCCCACATTTTGCAAAAAGAACTCTCCGACGGTGTTGTATGGAGCTATCATGCCGCGAGTGGTGGTGTTAAAATACGAAAATGTTGTTATAACTTTATTTTTCCAAAGATTCATTCTCAAACCTGTTTCGTAATTTTCATATATTTCGGGAGTCATTTTTTCTGTTTGCGCAAAAATTTCACGGTCTTCGTAAAAATTGCGCAAAGCATCATTCGCAGTCATTGCGGTAGAAAGCGCCGCATAATTTCGGTACACCAACGCCGCCTCGCTCATCGACCTGCTTGCCGAGGCATGTATTTTAAAAAGATTGACATTATAATTCCACCATTCAAAATTATAGAGCCGAGCCAACTTGTTCAAATCAACAACAACTTTTGCCGAAGGAAACATATTGGTATAATTATCTGCCGTATTTGAAGCATAGTGTTTGTTTTTTAGGTCAATAACAATTTGATTATATATTATACTGTAAGTCGCACCATACGTAATTTCGTGCGCATTACGCAATCCGTCGAACAGCGGCATATTTGTTCGCTTCACATTGGTTTCAATTCTATTGAAGGTGTACAATCCGATGAAATTGAGCGTGTGAAACAAGCGTTTGTCGTACTCATAATCGCAACTTTTTTTCCAGCCAAAACCATATCGTGTCCATAGTTCGGCGCGAGTGTCGGCAGCTTCTTCGCGGCGTGTAAAAGTTTCCTGCGGAGTGGGTGCTAAACGCCCAAATTCGGAATCGTCCCACAGTTTGTTAAACACCACCGAAACGTGGCTTTGCAGTTTTTTGTTTGCCAACTTTCCGTCTGTAAATTTCTTTTCGTAATCGGTTCGCCACCACGCGAGTACGTCTTTTGTTTCGCCTTGGTCGGGCAGGGTGCGGTAGGGGTAATTGGCGAGCGTGTCGGCAAATACTGCGCTCAATAGCCGTGCGTGGCTTGCGCCGAAATTGGTTAATTGTTTGTTGGCAACATTGCCCGAAACGCCTATGTCGGTTGTGAATTGCCGCCATTTTAGCCGCTCGGCTTTGAGTTGCGCATTATACATTTCGTTGAACGATGCTGGAATAATGCTATTATTTTTATTGTGCCCCAATGCAAGTTCAATCATTCCCCTTGTAAAATTAAAACGAGTATTCACGGCATTTTGATACAAAACTCCTGTCCGAAAAAAATCTTTGGCATTGCCCACAGTTTCGGGCAAACGCCCCACTTGCGAAAGCATTACCGCGCCATGGTAATTTACCTGCCAGCCTTCGTTGTCGCGGTAATGAATCATTGTGTAGTCTTTGCCCAATCGCTGAAATTTGCGCACTCCGATTATTGAATAGTAATCTTCGCCTGCAATGGTATATGTTGGCGTTTTGTCGGTCAAAAAGACCACGCCGAGTGTGTCGGTTTTGCTACCAAGTAGCGGCGAGGGTGTAGGGGGAGTTTCCTCCGGTTTTGTTTGTTGCTGTTGTGCGTGTGCTACTAATGCAAGCGCAAAACAGAATAATAGTGTAGATATTTTTTTCATACGAATTTGAATGTTTGAAAATTTTTCAAAAATAAGAAATTTTTAGATATTCCATTTCTCAAAGAAATGGAATATCTTATTTTATCATACATTTGCAAAAACATTTTTCTAAAAAACAAATGAAATCCCTCCAAAAATTATTATTCCCCTTCGCCTGCGTATATTGGCTCATAACCTTTGTGCGCAACAAATGTTTTGATTGGGGAATTTTAAAACAAACACAGTTTGAAATTCCAATTATTTCGGTAGGAAATATTACTGTGGGCGGAACAGGGAAAACGCCGCACGTGCTTTTTATTGCACAACTTCTTGCGTCGTCGCTTGAAATTGCAACGCTTAGCCGTGGTTACGGGCGAAAAACACGAGGTTTTTTATGCGCCAACGAACACACACCGGTTCACGAAATTGGCGATGAACCATTTTTGATACACCAACGCTTGCCAAAAATTACCGTTGCCGTTGATGAAAAACGGGTGCACGGCGTTGAAATGCTTCAAAAAATTAAACCGCAATTGCAAGCGATTATTCTTGACGATGCGTTTCAGCACCGCCATATAAAACCCAAATTGCAAATCGTGCTTGTTGACTACAACCGTCCGCTGTGGCAAGATTGTGTGTTCCCAGCCGGTTTTTTGCGTGAAGGGAAATATGCACTCCGCCGTGCCGATATTGTGATTGTTACAAAATGTCCGCCAACTATTTCGTCTGTCGAACAAGAGCGTTGGAAACAGAAATTGCGCATAAATGCAAAGCAACATTTATTTTTCACATCTATTCAATATGGCGCAATATATCAAGTGAAAAGCGGCGAAACGGTTGATATGCAGGAATTTTTCAAAAACAAAATTCTTATGATAAGCGGTGTGGCACAACCAAAAATTATAGAAAACTTTTTACACGAACAAGGAGCGCAATTTACCCACCTTGCTTTTGGCGACCATCACGATTACACGGCGGCTGATTGTGAAACGATTTTGAAACATTATAATGAAAACACCAAAATTTTGACAACCGAAAAAGATGTACAAAAATTATTGGAAATTACCAAACGTTTCGACTCCGCTCAACGACCGGTGCCGTTGTATGTGTTGCCTATTGCGCCGCTGTTTTTGAATGGTGCGCGGGAACAATTTACGATGTTGCTTTTGTAGAGACGTAGCGTGCTACGTCTCGCGAGGTTTCGTGCGAAGCATCGAAACTTTTGGTGTTGTAATGTATTTGAAATTTCTACGCTTTGCTTGAAACGACTGAGACGTAGCACGCTACGTCTCTACAACAAGCCCTGCATCAACACCCGCACAATCGTTCGTTGTATTTTTTCCGCATTTACCAATTGCTGCGGCGTAAGGTCGGGGTTTTCTATTTCTATGGTGTTGCACAATTTCTCAATCCATTCGTTGTTGTGGAAATTTTCAAAGGCATCGTCGATTTTTACGATTGTATTATATAATATGTATAGCACGGCTTTTTGTGCCAAGCGAGGTGTAATTGCCGCATCGGTTTCGGGCATGCAACGATTATACACATCGGCAACGAGAATTTCAAAATCTTCGTTACAATCGTGTAATATGATTATTTGCACCAAAAGTGCTTCGTAATATGGCTCTAAAAATTCCGGCATCTGCCTCTTGCGGTTGCTGAGCTTGTCGAAGCATTCATATTCATCAATTGTTTTTTGTGCATACAAATATACCTTTTTCAACACCGCCAATCGCTCCTGTTCATGTTCAAAATTATCGTACTGATACCACACAAGCAAAGCTTTGGCGAGTTGCCACATTTCGGCATCGGGCAGTTCAATACCTTGATTGTTTCGTGCAATTTCATATATCATGCGGAGCAACGGTTCGGCTTGCGCTCGTTTGTTTTGTTTGCTCAAATTGAGGGCGGTTATGAGGGCTTTTTTAAACATAATTTTAGTAATCAGTAGTCAGTACTAAATACTGACTACTCTTTCTTTTGTTTCACAATATATAACACACGGAAAAGTAAAATTCCAAACAATGGAAGATACATAATGCGATAGCGCACCAATGCACCAAAGTTTGCAATAGTTAGTCCGGTAAAAAATGCCGATAAAACTATAAAAATTGTTATAGAACTTAAAAACGCATCGCCGGTAATTATTTTAAAAAAACCAACAATGCGAGTTCGTATAAGTAAATAGACAAAAAATACCAACAATATTGCTGCTTCTAATGCCGAAATAAGCAAGAATAGCGATTTGCCTTCCCATAAAAGTGGTCGAAAAAGTCCCGAAAATAAAGCAGCCGGAACTTTGGAAAGCATGCTTGGTATGGTTGCATCGAACGAACCAATATCGAAACTATTTTCTCCGTAATAATCCTGTTTTAAGTCGTCTTGTATAATTACCGCATAAGAAAGCATTGAATCAACAGTGGCATATTTCCCCACGGCTACATTGCCCATGCTGCTTACCACATACACTATAACCAATAAAAACATACTCAAAATAAACGGTAATACTGAGGTTCGCAGCAACACATTTTTAATACGGGAAATCCACAGAAATCCTATCCACAGTGCGGTAGAAGCAAGTGCTGTGTAAAACACAAAGGGACGAATGGAAATAAGAATATACGACCAAAATACATAGCCTACAATATTGAGAAACAGTTTGCGTTTACGGTAAAACACATTGTACACATGTACATACAATTGCAAAACTGCCACCAAACACCACACATCTTTGAGTATTCCCGAACTCCAAAACAAAACCGATGGAATAAAAAGCACGGCAATTGCCATAGTTTTTTGATTTTTGGGGTACATGCGACACAACATTGTATAAAATTTCCAAAAAGGAATAAACAACACAATGCACATAACAAGCGTCATTCCCCAATACGACCCCATGCCAAGTATATAAAACGGTACTGAAAATCGACACACCGCCCACGCGTTGGCATCTCTAAAATACACCGGATTACCCGTGTCGGCATCAAATAATGAACGAAGTTCGGGTGTGCGCTCGCCCAATAATATACGAAAAGCCGCTCCTGCGTCTTTTTGAAAAAGCCGCACTAAAGAACGGGTGCCATAATAATAATAGTGTGTATCGCCCCCTCCGTAATAATACATATATACCAGTATAAATATAATAGAAAATGCTATGCGGACAAACAAAGCATTTTTATAGTGTGCATAATACCAGCTATTTTCAATGTGTTTATTGTATGTTTTATTGGCAACAACAAATGCAGCTATAAGTATTGCAATACTTATTATTATGTCGAATGTCGATGTGCCTATATTCATAATTGCATTACACGCTTGTTTGTTTTATCTTTTTCCAACAAAATTCCGCTTGCTACCGTCAATATCTTTATTGTTATTATATTACATGTTGTGCAAATTTAACACCGTGAGATGAGGAATAAATTTAAAATCTGCCGTATTTCTCGTTATCAGTATCAAATAGTTCTGTCCCATTCTTGTCGTGCTGCTGTTATATATTGATTGAATGATTGCGCTTCATCGGCACTCAAAATCCCTTTGAATTGTGCTGCTTTATTCGATTTTACCGTTTGAACACGTTCTAAATCATCGGAAATATAAATCAAAAACTCAACTTTTTTCCCAACATAATGATTGGGTAAAGAAAGTTCAACCATCGGTTGATTCGGGATTAATGCCGTGCGTAACATAGTTGTAGAGTTTTAATAGTATTCGTGATGCAAATATACAACCTTTTCCCAAAAAACAAGTAAGGGCGAAAAATCTTTCGCCCTTACTAATCCATTTTTATACATTGTACAGACGCGGCGCGCCACGTCTCTACCACTAATTCGTTACCAAAACCTTCACCACAGTCTTAACCCCATTGCAGAGATTGCTTACCAAATACACTCCCGCAGGCAATGGCAATTCTATAGCATACGTTGGTGTGTAAGGCGTAACTGTTGTTTCAAACAACAATTTGCCGGTTACGGCATGCACGCTCACATAGTTGCCTTTTGCAACATCGGCAAATACACATTCCAAATGAGTAATACCATTACTTTGTGTTTTGAAAACTTCAAAGGATTTGTTAGTATTTTGGAAATATACAGGCACTATGTGCGAATATGAATATTCACCATTGAAATCGGTTTGTTTTAAGCGGTAGTACGATACGCCTGCGAGCGGCTGTTCGTCAATGTAGGTATAATACTGAGGTTCGGTGGTGGTGCCGGCTCCAAGTATTTCGGCAAGCGGGGCAAATACCGAGCCATTGCCCGAACGATACAGGGTAAAGTAATCATTACCGGTTTCGGTCATAGTTTTCCAATGAAGCACTATTGCACTCGCTTCTAATTTTGCGGTAAATTCTGTAAGTTCTATCGGTAAAAGCACATCATTGCCTGCTATACGAGCATCGAAATCGGCTTGGCATTGTGTTGTTGTTGCCCATTCTATTTTGGTAACTTGGCCGGGATCAGCACCTCCTTTCAATTTAAAATCCTGGTCGCCTCCGATGTTTATAATTGGTGTTGTTTCGCCGTGGCTGGGCGTGTCGCCTCCATACACATCATTTGCAAAGTGCAATTTACCGGTACCAAACACATAGCCAACATTTGTACCTGTACCTCGTCCTTTATTTCCGCAGTAATACAAGTCGGAACCGGGTAGTACGTGTATTTTAAATTGGGTGGTTACAGTAGCAGCCATATCGCCAATAAAACCTAAAGCTCCCGGCTCCAAATTCAAAGCATTACAACCGCCGCCGTTAGTGCCTGTAAAACCTCGTGCAAATATCTGTGCGTTGTTGTCAATCCATACTTGAGCACCGCCGCCGCCGCCGTCAATCGACAACATACCTTTACCGTTACCTTCTACGGTGTTATATACATAAATTCCTGCTCCTTCTTTCAATCTAAATCTCAAGCCACCTTGGTCGGAACGCAAATCAAGATTGCCGTCTTTTACATAAATTTTCCCGCCCATAGTATGGGTTCGCGAAGAACCGCGGGCAATAATCTTCATATCGCTATTTATTACGTTGAATATACTTCCCGTATTCAAGAACACTCGTGTATCCTGTGCTTCGGGCATTGCCTTAGTACCATGGGCAATTTGGGCTAACATACTTGTTTCCAATTTTGCATTAGAACTGGTTGCAGCACAAGCGAAGCCTGACGGAGTGCTATGATTCCCCAAACTCCCGTCGCAATAATACTGAAATTTCGTAGTGCAATTCTCGTCAAGCCCTATCTGTGCATCTATTTTTACTGTTTTGGCGGTTGTAGCAGTAGAATTGTCTATTGTAATTAGCGCGCCGTTTTCGTTATAAAAGAATGCTCCGCGTCCGTTATCAATTATAAAATCGGAATTAGTAAGACGGAATGCGCCTGCATTATTAAAATACGCTGCCATATTAACCCTATCGGCATCACCGGCGGCACCACCCATTTGAAATTTACCGTCCCTTACTTCTATCGTACCTTGGTTATCAATAAATATTGGTTTTCCATCGTCCCATTTAAAATTGGTGTTGCGCTTAAATGTGAAATCACCGGTAATGTCTATCAATCCTGTTGGCGTAACGGTTATTTGACCTGCACTCACTGTCCATCCGTTTGGCATGTACAATGCGCTTGAAATGGTGAGTTTTGCCGGATTAGCGTTATTATCTGCAATTGTAAGAGTTCCTCTACGAGTTACATCGCAAGAAGAAATAGTTACATTGGCACCTGCACACAATGTTACATTATCGTACGCATTTGGCACTTCGCCCATTAGTGAGCCACTGCAACTACTACTACGCCAATTTGCCGTATTACACCATTCTCCTGTGCCTGAATAATAGAAATTACGAGGCTCAAGCGAAACACTGCCGGTAAGGTTCACAATTGCCGTTCGCCCGCCCAAAGAGACAGAAACCGTAGCCGATTTGCTTTCTACATATCCTGCTTTGAAACGCACACATATTGTAGCACCGGTGGCAGTGGCGGTGTTCGATAGTATTGTAAAGGCATCGGGATTGGTTCCGCCCAATGATGCACTAATTTCTCCGTCTAAACATTCGCGTGTTACCGTAAAACACCGGTCGTCGGGTCCGCCGCCGCCGGGGTAAGCCAAAGCTATCGTTGAAGAAGAAACCGAAAGTGCAGATGTTTTAAACACTGCTTTAGCTTTAATTGTTTTTGCATACGCCGTTCCACCGGCTATAGTAACTGCTACGCCTTCGGCAAAAGGTGTATTGCCGATGTATCTCAAATACAATGTTTGATTTATTGTACTATTTGTAGTAGATAGGTACACAGTTTCATCTATACCGAGAGAATTACCGTTTTCGTACTCAACCACAAAACCGGCTGTTTTTGTTATGGCTATCGTTGGCGGCAAACAATTTCCCACTACGTCGAAAGGGATTCTGTCGGTAAAGGTTTCACCCGAGCACACCGGAGTAAAATTGAGTGTAGCGGCTGGTTCGGTGTTTAAGTACGTTGCCACTACGGTAGCGTTTGCTTTTACGGTTAGTGTTTTCGAGGCATCGGTGCCGGCTGTAAGTGTTACTGCGGTGGCATTGGTTACAGCGCCGCCGGTATAGGTTACTGTAACTTGCTCACCGGCAACGGCGGTAGCTTTATTTACCGAAAAATTAGTTCCGGGAGCTATGGCAACTGTTCCAAGACAAGAACCTGCAACGGTAAATGTTTGTGTATTCCAATCTCCTGTAGCACATTTTTCAAATGCAAGGGCGGCAATTTCCGGAGTAAATACCGGAGTGGAAACCGAGCCTTCTGCTCGTATAGTAACAGGGGTGGCACCGCCGCCGCTTACCGTTACGGCATCTTCAAAATCGTAATCGTCTACGGGAGTAGAGGTACGGGTTATTGTAATTAATTTGCTAAACGTACCATCGGCTTCTACGGTAGTAGTAGTGGGGCTTACCGTATAATTACCGTTTACCGGAGCAAAGGTAATAGTTGCACCGACTGTTAAATTATAGCCTCTTACCGTAACCTCGCGCGATGAAGGAGCATTGGGACACGCGGTGGGAATGGTTACATCGGTTTTTATAAAGATTGGACCGCAAGCGGTAGGGCTTACTGTATGTGCACCCGATACGGGGCTGGTTGCGCACACCTCGAAGAGGCGCACATCGCTCAGTCTAACGGGGTCGGTAGTAGCTCCTGTGTTTGTATTACCTCCTACGTTAAACGTCAATCGAAGGTTGTTCTTTGTTGGTTCCGATACAGTAAATACCTCCGAGAAAGTTGTAAGCGTGGGGGTCAAGTTATATTTTTGATTATTATCGGCAGTCATATAGTTTCTCCATATTGATTCGACTGAATTTTCAATTACCGCTATTATGGTTCTGTTGGCAGTTTCCGACATGGCTGTAAAAGTAAAACAGTATTGCTTTCCGTTTACGAGATTGATCCCCATCTGGGTAAATTGCGGTTTCCAGTGCTCGCCGGCATTTCCATTATTACCAACTCTTAATCTTACGCTTCCGTCGCCCTGCGGCACTGCATCGCAGGTACCACCGTTGCAGCTGCCATAATTCCAATCTGTAATGCCGGAGAAAGTACCATTTTTAATCATATTGGTAGGACTTCCTACTACACAGTAATAGTAGTATTGTTCGTTACCAACAGGAAATTCGGAGAGTTGCGGGGTGTAGGTTGAGCTTGTTGCGCCCGGAATAGGGGTTCCGCCCGTGGTAGAGGCAGTTGTGTTCCTGTACCACTGATAACTCGCCGCAGCACAGGTAGTAACCGACAATGCATCGAATTCTCCGACTGTATTACATACATTTTGAACCTTACCCGACAAATTTGAAGCTGTAATACAACCGCCGGTATAGGTAATTGTTCCGCTTTTTGTAACAGGAGTGCAATCCACACCGTTGCCTGTTGTTGTAATGCTATAATCGGTGTTGGCGCACGATGGCGTACCGGTTATTTCTACCGTGGTGCTTGCGCCCGTGCCTTTGATTTCCAAAGTTATGCCGTTCACCGTTTTCGAGCCGCTTGTAATTGGGCTTCCTCCTCCGAGTGTAGCACTTACTCCGGTAGCGTTGGTTAGTGCGTATGTTATTTTAGAAATAGGGGTGCCGCTCGATGATTGACTGGCTGCGCCGCCGGAAGATGTAAGGGTTGGTGGGGTGGCACAAGTGGTTACCGGTGCGCATTCTTCTAATTCTAATGTGAATTCACCGATAACTACACTACTACCGCCTAATTTTACAACAACTCCAACATAATAAGATGCGGTGGTAGATGGAGTAAAAGATATCTCATCAAAATTCACAGTGGCTCCAATTGCTTTTGCACTATGTCCAATAGTATTGGAAGGAGATGCTGAATAAGCAGTAATTGGAGAAAAAGTAGTAGGAATAATGTATACCAGTACATCGGCATTCCGTGAACCTCTTGTACCATCCATCCCTGTCTCTGTATAATTCACATTCAACGTATACGTGTACCCCTGCTGGAATGTTAATGATTTGTAAAAATAGGACGTTACGCCATTACTGGTAGTACTATTAGAATAACAAGGGGTATTAAATTCTACTTTGTTATCACTGACACGAGAGGCGGTAAATTGCCGTGTAACAGAAGTAGCACCACAAATGGTAGAAGAAGTAGAAGTAGCATAATTTTGGGCGGCAGCAAATGTACCACCTGTTACTGTTACAGGAATAATAGTACAATTTGTTACAGAAGCACTCAAACTAACATTTTGAGCCGTACCACTATTTATATCAGGGTTGGTAAAGGCTACGTTGGCGGTATTATAATCAGCCGCCGCTTTGCCTGATTTCAAACGAACCCAAACGTATGCAGGGCAATCGGTGGCACTGAAAGTAAGACTGCCGGTACCGTCAACCCAAGTACCATTCGATGCGCTTGTGCTGCCTTTTGAAATTTCGTAATCATTGGCATTGGTTCCGGTAAGTTTTACTGTTGTGCCGGATGTCAAACTCGAACACGTTACTGTAATTTTTTGGGGTGTGCTTGAGCCTCCTGTTGTGTAACCCAATTCGGTGAGGGATGCCTTATCGAGGGTGAGGGTGGGGGTGGTGGGTGTACAATCTTTGACGGTGTGTTTGCCGGATGCGGCGGTTTTGCCACATTCGGTTTCTGTTAATAGATAAAGACTTACGTTGCTTATAATAACATTTGGTGTTGAACTACTGCCCATGTTAAATGCGACTTGGTGCAACCTTACATTTGTTGGAGTTTGGAGTGTACCTACTGTAAAATCAAGCGTAAAAGTCTGATTAGTATTCGTCAAATTAACAGAATGTTCTCCCCAAGTGTCATAATTATTTGCTTGTTGTACCACCGCCTGTATTGTCCTTGTCCCCGATGCAGTCCTTGCCGTATAGGTAAGACGGTATTTGGAACCAACCGTGAGATTTAGTCCTCTCTGAAGAATTTGACTATTGTCCGCATTCATACCACTGACTGTGATTTCACGATTGGTGGTATTGATGCTTCCGGCAGCACCATTCCTTGCCGCCCATGTATTAGGATTAACACAATCTCCGGAGGAGCCGCACATGGTGCTACTTGCGAAATTTCCATTTGTTATCAAATCACTACCGGTAGTGCTAAGATTATACACCACACAATAATAATAGTAGTCGGTACCAACAGAAAGTTCGCTTGCAAGCGGTGTGTAGGTTGCACTTGTTGCGCCTGCAATAGGAGTTCCGCCCGTGTTACCGTTCGATGTGGTTCTATACCATTGGTAAGCACGCTGAGTCGCATCTATAGGAGTAACCGACAATGCGTTGAAAGTTCCGGGAGTCGGGGTTTTACAAATGTCTGTTTGAGCAGGTAAGGACGAAGAGGTGATGCAGCTGGCAGCGGCAAATGGAGTAGGCTGCATTTCTAATGAAGCAACACCACCTGGCTCTGTATACCGGAAATAAATAGTGTAAGAACATTGGGAAGTAGCATCAGTAGCCATCGAAAAGGCTACCTTCGTAGGAGTACCTGCTGTTTTACCGGTAACGGTAAGGTTAGTAGACGAAGCACCTATAGCGCACGGATACGCATCTGGTGCCGAGTAAGTAATATTACTTGCAAGAACACCAGCAATGCCAAGTGTAAAAGCATCTTTCGACTTGAGCTTAACTGTTATTGAAAAAACATCACCTGGCGCTACGGTAATAGTACATGGTCTACCACTACAAAGCTGAGTCCCACTTGCATTATTAATAACAAAATTACCTTGAGCTCTGTCGTCAGGATCAGAGAAAGTTAATGTTGCAGCATTCACACTCCCCACGCCCAAAAACAGCGCACAAACGAGCAGGATTAAAGAACTGAGGCGGTTTTTACTTAGAAAACGGGGGGGGGTAGTGGTGGTTTTTGTGTAGATATTTTTCATGCTGTGAGGTCTTTTAAAGCCCCGACCCAACCCTCCCCACAAGGGAGGGAGTTTGGAGCTGTGGTTTAATTATTTAGTTTTGTTTTTCAATTTTTTTCTGTTTCTTTTTCTTCTTCTATTTCTTGCTTGCTTTTTTTGGTTTTCGTAGTGGCAGCAGTGGCTTTACACTATTTTACATTATTTTTATACCTGTTTTTTTAATTTCTTCTATAAATGGGTCTCCTTGGTTGAAGTAATCGGTAGGGTATGTTTTTGTTTCGATGCGTATATATGGTTTTTTGATACCTACGTACGGAAAGAGTTTTTTGTCTTCAAAAGAAAAACCGATAAATTCGTCCGCTACCAATGCCACGTCAATGTCCGAGTGCTCGTGCTGTGTACCTTTGGCAAATGAACCGTACAGGAACACATTACGGAGATTAACTCCGTGTTTTTGTACATCGCAAGCGTAATTGTACACCGTATCTATTGCAGCATCTTGAGTAAGCATTGTTTGACCTCCTTTACTTTTTCTAATTGTATAACTGTGTAATCTTTTGTGCATATCTTATCTATCTTTCTCAAGTAATCCGGATAACGTCCTGATAGTTGAAACTCGTTGAAGTTTCCCAAAAAGTTCATCATATCATCTTCCAAATCTATATTCGACTGTTCCAACAGATACACAATATTGTGCACTCGTGGCGGATAGTTTTCTTGATGTGTACGCACCCAGTTTGCTTTTGCCAATTTTTCTAAAGTTTGATGTGTCAAATAGAGACAGAACACATAATCGCCGGCATTACCGCTTCCAGTCGTCCTCGGCTGTATCCGTCCAGTACTTTATGTGTTGCTCCTTTGTCATCATACTTGTTTTAATTTAAGATTTGCGAATATACAATTTTTATGGTTAGTTTTTCAAAGTTCCTTTTTTTTCGCAGGGCTTTACCCTGCGTTGGGTAATGCGAGACTTTCAGCCTCGGGAGAGAGAGTGGCTCGTTTTATTCGTTCAATTTCTTCGATTGTTACAAAAAAATGCCCTTTGTAAACTCTTATCTACAAAGGAATAACGAATAGCACTGTAAATGCTTTGTAAATCTTACACATTTTTAAGGTTTTTACGGTTGGATTTAAGCGTTAAATAGCTGGTTGTGAGTTAGTTATTATTGTGTGGGTTTTGTCATATTATTTCTGTCGCAATGTACAACAATTTTTACACGTTTGCAAGGGTTTTATTTATTTTTTAAAAAGCACACACATTTTTATGAAAAACAAGCAAGGGCGAAAAATCTTTCGCCCTTACATTCCTATTGACAAGGGGTTTATGCTTCGATACTTCGACTACGCTCAGCAACCTCTTCGCTCAGCAACCGAACCCCTTGTTACCTTATTTCCTCGTCAACTTGTCAACTCGTCAACTATTTCCTAATTCGTTACCAAAACCTTAACCACAGTCTTAACACCATTGCAGAGATTGCTTACCAAATACACTCCCGCAGGCAATGGCAATTCTATAGCATACGTTGGCGCATAAGGCGCAACTGTTGTTTCAA
>Ga0209737_10000144_pt1 | contig 62439 bp, 71 predicted proteins | sample TergutCu122P3_FD_187284 | JGI IMG/M metagenome (GOLD analysis project Ga0209737, IMG submission 187284) | Cubitermes ugandensis P3 segment gut microbial communities from Kakamega Forest, Kenya - Cu122 P3 (SPAdes) (version 2) | ecosystem: Host-associated > Arthropoda: Insects > Digestive system... | reverse complement strand
CTAAGCCCACTGCAGTACTCCGCATGCGCCACCGCAGCGCCCTCCACTCCTCTTTACTCATCGTCGTAGTCGTCACTGTAGTCGTCACTTGTATCCTGTTCCTGTTCTTGTTCTTGTTCTTGTTCTTGTTCTGCGGCCAGCTCTGCATGCCTCGCTGCCACCAGGGCGTCAATATAGCCAGGCGGCGGAGGCCAGCCACCCTTGCCAGTGTAGCTACTAGCCAGTTCTTTGACGCTGGGCTGAGCCCGGCCTCCGGCGGCACTAGCGCCGTGAGTTGGTAGGGCCACCTCAACACTCCGCTCCACCTCCTTAGCTGTGACTGTTGTCACACTCCCGAGTGCTCCCGCCTGCAGCAGGATGTTGACCACCTCGGCTAGGTCTGTCTGCTCCGTCTCATGCTTCTTCAGCCCCACACCCTCTGGGTCACTAAGCACCTCAATGTAGTCACTCTCTTGCTTCTCAATCTCCAGCATGGCCTTCCGCTCAATCTCCGTCATGGTCTTGAACAGCCCGTTGATGTCAGTGGCTCTCAAGTCCCCGGGCTCTAGACCCTCGATAGCCCCTTTGAGCTTTTCCCTCAATGCCCGGGCCATCTCTATGTGGTCCTGGGTCATATCTACTATCTCTTTCTTCCGCCGCTGCAAAGTCTCGATCTCGATGTGCCTCAAATAGCGCTGTATCCTCACTTGCCACATCCATCTACTGGCCACTCTTTCCACCACGCCAACCGTGTACAGATAGGTCTTGGCCAACTCTTCATGCGTCATCCTAGTGACGCCATCGTAGTACACATCTCTATACCTGGTCCACATCAAATACTCCCAGTGAGTTTCACCCGGCAACTGCTTCCATGCATCTATGCCGCTGTCTCGGGAGAGAGCTACTATATCCTCTTGCGGCGCTGACTGCGGTAGCGCACGGTTCCAATACTGCACACAGGATCTACAAATGTGCCCATTCTTCGCCCCAGGGCCCACGCCACCACCCCGTTCGACGCCCACCCCACGACAGCGAGGACAGTTCATGATGCCGTATCTACTAATTTTCGTCTCTTCTTCAACAGCCCTATTCTCATCACTGGGCGCCACGGCGCCCAAAACTCCTTTAACTAGTGCTATAGAGCTCAATCCATTATCACTGGTATCTACTAGTCTTGCTCCTTCTTCAGCACTAATGCTGCCAATATCCTTGATTTTTGTCATTTCCTCTGATTTTTGTTCGACTAAAGGTTTCATTTTTATCACTCCACCAATTTATTTTTTATTCTTATTTATTATTATACAAAAATCAGCTCTATTTTAGGGCTGAAAATGACATTAACTTCTCCAGTACACAGCATCACTTCGCCGCGGCGCTGTGTATCTACTAGTTTCTTCTCTATTACTCCCCTCACACGTTACACGTTCGTAAAATTTTCCTTTATTTACCCCTATTTTCCTCTTTACGGACTTGTTACGAGTAAATTTACCTCTTTTACTCCTTTATTTTCATTATTATATATTTTTTATTTTATAAAATTAAACTAAAAAATCAAAATTGCTTGTGTGAGCGCCGCGGCGCTGATTTTTGGATTTTCAAAACTGCTTGTACGAGCGCCGCGGTGCCAGGCGCACCATAATTGTCAGAATATTCTGGCGTAATTTTTGGCAAAAAATTCTGAAAATTGTAAAAATTCTGATTATTCAGAATACTCAATTTTAGAAAATTCAAACAATTCAGAATACTCAGTTTTAGAAAACTCTAATAATTCAAACAATTCAGAATCATTTTAATATTACATTATTTTAAAAATCTATTTACTTTTTTTCAAATTCATTATATAATTATATTATCAAATAATCATTATATTTTTAAATATTTTGAATATTTGAAATATTGTGAATTGGGGGAATTGTATGAATAGTGTGAATATTTAGATTATTATGAAAATTGAGAATTTTATAAAGATTAAGAATTTTATGAATTTCATGAGCTTTCTGAAAATTCTAAGAATTTCAAAAAGTCAAAAAATTCAAAAGATTATAAGAATTCTGAACTTTATGAAAATTCAAAAGGGTCAAAACACTCTAAAGACTTAAAGTCTTTAAAAGTCTCAGTCAAATCAAATGGGAGCTCTTTGAAAACAAAATATTCTGAAAATTTAAATTAAAGAAAGAGGTTAGAATTATGAAAAATATTGAAGAATTGGCAAAAAAGTTCAATAATGACAAACTAGTAATTGCTAAAGAATTGAAGCGAGTTCAAAGTTTAAAATGCCGACTAGTCAAGCAAAAATTCAAGAAGAATTATGAAGAAGAAATGTCAGAAATCTTAAGTTATGAGCAACAACTCAAAGAAGCCCGGGCACTAGTCGATCCAAAAGAAAAGCCGGTCACATATTTCAACCAAGATGATGTCAAGCAACTAGATTATGACCAAACCATCAAAGCAATCAAGTCGATTCAAAGCAAAAAAGCACTGACTAGATGGTTGACCCCGAACGAGGCCGACAACCACGAATTCCGAAAAGCGGTAGAGATTGAAAAGATGCTGCTTGAGCACAAGAAAACACTACAACCGGTACAACCGGACCAAGTAAGAAAAACGGAACTACAAGCGGTCATTGAAACACTCGAGAACAACGACAAGCTGAGCAAGAAGCGAATCCTAGAACTACTCAAGGAACTAGTCTAAATGGAACAAGCCGCCGGCCTCGGCGCCGGCGGCAAGAATCCAAAAGAAACAACCGGCTAAATCGGAACGGACCAACCACGCTGAATCGGAACGGATCAAGCGGGGGCGTGGAGCCATGGGCTTTTTTGAGGAAGTCAGAATAGTCAGAATATTCATAAGATTCTGAATTATCTACTAGTCTTTCCGGCGGCCTCGACTAGCCGGCCCGGCAAATTGTCAGAATATTCATAAGATTCTGAATATTCAGTATATTAGGCTTGCTCACTAGTGAGGAAAGGAGAGCGGTCGCAGCCAGCCGGGCTGAGGGCTGCTAAAAGCCGTAGCCGAATTCAGCCCGGCGGCGACCGCTAAAAGCCCTATATCAACTATACTGTATGACGCCGCTAAAAGCCACGCCCAGACCAAATGGAGCCGCGGCGATAGCGAAAAAAAGCTGCGGTTACCCGCAGCGCTACAGCTTTAGAATGATTTTACAATATGCTCAAGAGCGGCTATCAGTGCATTATATACTACAGTCGTCCCATCAAGCTGCAGCAAATCGCCGCCGCAGCCAAATATAATTCGTTGATGGCTCTCATATTCAACTAAAGCCAGCCGATCGTCTTTCACAGCATCGTAATCATCCATCAACTTAATTAATAACTGTGCGGCAGCTATTTGCTCTGCAGTCACTAACGGTATAAGTAATGGATATTCGCTTTGCAACCACTCTTCATATAACAGCATCTCTTCGTTGTTCATGCGGTCGCTATCCGCAGCAAAATTAAAAACATAATTTGTGTATAGCCGCCGCAGTGAGCTACCCGTTTCGAAGTTTTTATTAGCGCTGTTGTAGACCAATTGATTTTTTTTCATTTGCAGTCACTCCTCGTTTTTTATTTTAGCCAAATTTGACTATATATTAATTATAAATCACTTCAATGCGGAATGTGTCAGCTTTAAGAAAAATATATCTTGGCTGCAGCAGCCATGGTCAGACGGGCTATCTACTAGTTAGTCCAGCGACCACATCCAGCCGGCACGGCGCCGCGACGATACAGGAAAGGAGCGGCCTCAGTCAGCCAGAAGCCAGGCGGCGTTGCTCCCTACACCAAAACCCTCCAATACCAGGTGACGCCGCTAAAAGCCGGCCCCGTTCCAATTATGGAAAACTGAGAAGTCACTTCACCATTTCTTGATTCGCTGACATATTCCGCGAAAGGATGGGTTATAATTAATATAGAGTCAAATATGGTTCTTAGAAAAAATAATAAGCTACTCTCGGTTACCGAGAGTAGGCTGTGGTAGCCCCACAGCAGAAAGGTGGTTTTATATATGACTAACTTATTCGCAACTGTGAACACTGAAGAGACGACGGGCCGCCGTGAGTTAAGCGGGACTTACCAGTTGACTGCGGAAGCCAAGAAGTTCGCCAGCAACATCCTAGAGACTGTTGGTGCTGATTCTGAAAGGTGGCGGCAGATGGTGTTAGAGAGTATGCACAAAGCAGCTGTCATGGACACCATCATCGAGAGCATCATCACCATCGAAGAGCACCACATCAGCTTCCTTAAAGAGCTTGATGAAGACACCGTAATCGGGATGCTTAAAAGCCAACAATCAAAGCGCTCGAGAGCAAAGGGCAAGACCATGACCCGTGAGAACTACCATTCTATGTTGACAGCAGCAATCGCGGAGCACATGATAAGAGCGGCTCTTGGCAAGGCCAAGGGGTACAGCGGCGAGCGGGGTAGATCCAGAGCTAGTATAATCTTTACAGCCGAAGAGCTACTAAGGTTGTCTGCCGATCAGGATGATCTGCGGCGAGAGCTCCGCAACATCCAGAGCAAAAAGTCAATCATGAAGGGCAAAGAAAACTACGAGGCGACTGATCGCTGGGCTGAACTACTGCAAGCTGAAGAACAGCTAAAAGCCATCAGGATTGAGGGCGCTGCGACCCCTCGTAGCAAGAAGCTCTCAGCGCCCGACCCCCGCATAGAAGAGCTGTTGAGAATCTTTGAAGAGTCGGGTGTCACTGATGACACAGAACTGTCCAAGTGGACAAAAGCCCAGCTAGTAGCACTGCTGGAAGCTACTAGACTGGTCTTAAGCGCTCCAGCGCCGAGCGCCATTGAAGTGGTAGAGATTGATGCTGATGACCCTGATGAAGTGTATGATGCTGATGGTTATGTGGTTGACCTTGAAGAGGTGTTCGATCGCCAATAATTGGTAAGTATCTCAGTATCTCGGCAATCTCAGTCACCTCAATTACCCCAAGTTTCTCAAAAAAAATCCCGGCCTCCTAATTTGATAAAATGAGCCGTTTTTGCGGCTCATTTTCTTTATTTTTTACCATGGCCACAGCCAGATGGGCTATCTACAAGTCCTTTTTGACCCCTCTAGCCCGTAACAAAAAATGGCGTACTGAGATAGCCGAGATACTGAGATACTGAGATACTGAGATAAATTTATGATTCGACTGAGGTTTCTTATACCAATTTTGCAGCGGCGCTGGCATGTTTTTTGTGCTTGAAAATTTTATTTCGTCGCCACAGATTGTTAAAAACTGCGTCGCACTGTTAAAAGCGGCACCTGATCCAATCATGCCTGTTTTGGATTCAGGCAGCAAATTGGACATATGGACGCGCGAAAAGTTTCACGAAAATGTCTTTATTTACCAATATATACCAAAAAATAATCAATTTTATGCTCTAAATTTTATACTCGTAGCGTATAATATAAAGGGGACATATACATATACATATACATATACATTATATATACATATATACTACTACTACTACTACTACTACTACTACTACTACTACTACTACTACTACTCTTTAATATTTAAGAACTTGTTCTTAATGTGGAATGGAAAGTTTTTCTTTTCTTGTAGGTACACGGCGCTGTGACGAAAGATTAGTAGTTCCTCCATTTTAATCTCAAGTATCTCAAGTATCTCAAGTATCTCAAGTATCTCAAGTATCCACTAAAAATGGGCCCCGAAAATTTTTTTTTTTTTTTTTTTTTTTTTTTCAAAAAAACGAAAATTAATAATTTCAAATTTTTACGGGGCTGAGTTATTCAAGATACTCGAGATTAGCGAGATACTCGAGATACTGGGGGAAATTTACTAGTAGATACACCAAAAAATGGCAAGAAAAATGGGGCTTAAACTAACTAGTAGCTAAGCCCTACAATTCTTTATTTTATGCTATTTTTTATGTCATTTAGTTACCATAATCTTCCTCATAATCCCAGAAACGTTGGCAAATTTTATTCAAAATATCCTTGTAGGTATCCTCATAAATTGGTAAAGCCGTCTCATCATCATAGCTCAGAATTGGACGATATTTCTTCATAAGCTTTTCATAGATATCATCATAGTATTCAGGTAGTTTATGTAGCGGCTCCTCTAACCACATGAATAGCTCATCAGGAATAGAAAGAGCATTAGTAGATACACTCGCCTCCTGACTAATTTGTTGCTTCTTAGCTACCAAAGCCTTTGCTTTCTCTAAAGTCTTTCCATCATCAATAGGTTTAGGAATAGTTTCTAAAGGTCGCGGCGGCGAATATCCGAGGCTTCGCCATAGCGAATAAATTTCTTCAATAGTAGCTACAGTATTTTCAAAACGTTCGCGGCGCTCCTTCGTTAAATTAGGATTAACTAGTAGTTCCTTTCTGGCCTTCTTATACCTACTATTCATAGCCTCACAATCCAAACAATGGCGGTATCTTCCCTTACCATCCATATCAACATTCTTAAACTTCTTTTTAGGCAAATAAAATCTGTATTGTTCAATAGGCTTAAGTTCACCACACCATCTACATTCTCTAACTTCATGACCATCAATAATTAATCTATCCATTATTCCACCTCTTCTTCATCAATAGTATAGTAGATAACATAGTCCAAATTAAAGTGCCGTAGGTCCCCACCAATTGTCTCTAATCTCAATAAGCGCTTCTCATTATCTATTTGCACTTTAATTATATCAGAGAAAGTAAGATCAATTCCTTCAGATACTACATTTACATTATGTAGTATAAGAGAATACTTACCAGTGTCATCAAAGCCTATAATAGTCTCAATCATTACTTCACCTCCTCTCTATCAAAGTTAGTAGTTATTTCACAATTCCAACACCTCCCATATTCAAAGCAATGTCATAAACAACTTTATCCATTTGGATAAGCGTAGTAAATAGTCCATCACATCGGTGTAAGTCAAAATTAGTAGTTATCTCATTATGAGTCATATTAACACTTAAAGAAATATGGCCATTCTTGTAGTTATCATAAGTGTCATTGTCTTTAAGAATCTTATGTAAGCGCTCAAGTATCTCAATGGATTGCTCACTATTTTCGGCGCTTAGTATAATAGTAACTGAAAACATAATTAGTAGATACCTCCTTTAATTTATTAAGGTTCGAATATTTTTATATTTGAAGATTAATATTTTACTCGTTACAAGTCCGTAATAATAAAATTAGTAGTTACCCCTTAAGGTATTTTACGGACTTGTCACAAGTAAGAGAAAGAAATAAGAAGCACTGTGGCGCCGCGGCGAAGTGGTCCTGACTTTATCTGACTTTAGGATGCTGACTTTAGATTTGTGAATCACTTCGTCAGCGCCTGCTCAGCGAATCGCTCCGCCATCTCGGCAGGGTACCCCTGTGCCATGAGCTGGCGTGTCAGAGCTTTGAAGTCTTTGATTGTCTGCTTAATGACCTCTCTAGGGCTTGGGGCGGCGCTGGGAAGGTGGGAAGCTAGTAGATCATCATCGACGACGTCCTCACCACGCTGCAGTGCCTTGAGACATTGTGGACACTTGTTGATGACTCGCCCACGGTTCATGTTGCGGATGTGCCGGGTACTGTGTTGGATGTGAGTAGCTTGATCCGTGAGAAGAACGTTGTACAGTGCACAAGTGAATCCGTTTTGGTTGTTGCGGATAACGAATCTACAAGTGTTCTCAATATCAGGCGCCGCAGTGCCATAGATGTATTTGTTGCAGTAAGGCCCGTTCTCAACCTTGTGAACAATATTAGTAGATATCCTCTTGAGTCCCACCATGTGTTATTTCAACTCCCTCCATAATGCCTGCAATTGGTAATCATCCTTGCCCTCCTGGTAGTGCCCGTCTAAATTCCGAGTGCTGCGGCGCTGGGTACCAGATACATGTATTATAACTTTTGGCGGAAACTTGTAGATCTTCCGTATGATGCGAACATTGCCCTTTTGCCAAGCCTCCTCAGAGGCTTGGCCGGTCGGTATACGCTTGTAACCTTTGGGAATTAGTAGCTTCTCAAGCACCATTCTCATCACCGCCCTTGCTGTGCTTCCCAAGGTAGTCGATCTCTCCGTCGATCTCCCAGACATAGGTGTTGGTATGATTGTAGTTAGGGTGCTCCGACCTCAAGTTAAGGTACGCTCTGTATCCTGAGTCATCATACTCGTAGTCCTCAATGATATCTGAGTGTGAGTAGATGGCGAATGCTGTGATGTAGGAGAGATTGTAATCTCTACATATCTCTATTAAGTACTCGCCCATCTTAGCTAGTACTAGTCTCAGCTCCTCTGCCTGCTCTGGCGTGAGCACGGTGTCCATAGGCTTGTGTCTCCTCATTGCTTGGTCCTCCTCTTCTTCTGCTGTCTCTTGGCTTTGAAACAGGTCTTGCAGTCCCTGCGGCGGCGCGGCCACCCTGAGTTGCACTTGCCATCTAGGTAGAACTCTAGTAGCTCCTTCAGCTCGCCACAGGTACCACACAACCTGTGAGTGTCGGTGTCTGGACTGTCAATCCAGAGCTCACCCTCACGGCGCCGCACTGCTGGGCCTCCCGCTCCGTGCCCCAACATCTGACAACTTAGTAGATAGGCCCAGCTTCTCGTCGTAGCAATAGAGCTTGAAGCAGCTCTCACAGACGTACGCCCATGGGCCTAGGGTCAGTTTAGCGTCCCTAGTAGCTAATGTGCCCAAGGTTGGTGGACACATCTGGCACAGCTCCTCTCTAATCATTGTTGCCTACCTCCTCTCGACATTCGGGATAGGTAGTGTCTTCAATGACGTATCTATGTGAGTAGAGCTTAAAGCAGCTCTCGCAGACATGCACCCATGAGCCCAAGATCAGTTTAGCGTATCTAGTAGCTGGGGTGCTGAGGCTCTCTGGACACATCCGACACAGCTCCTCTTTAATCGTCATCCTTATCTACCTCCTTTCGGCATTCAGGACATATGTCCTCATCCTCGTCATCACTGTCACTGCTGTTCCACATCTCATCGTCACTGCGGTACCACATCTCACCACAGACGTCACAAATAGCTAGTAGCTCATCTGCACAGTCTGGGCATACCTCGCTCTCACCATTATGCACTACTATAGCCTCGTCATAGCAGACTAGCTCGCCACAGTACCCACACTCCACATGGCTCTCGCAGAATCCGCAGGGGCGCTGCTTTACCATTTCACATCTACAGGTCCTTCCACAGGTTACACACTCGCTACTCATTGGCCTCGCCCTCCTCCTCTTTTATTGTGAATGATACTATGTGCTCGTACAGGTAACATGTAGTGAGGTTACTTTGCACTATCTTTAAGAATCTGTCATAAGTTGTGCACTCAGTTACCTTACTATGCTCAGTGAATGAGCCATCTACCATTTGCACTTCAACTATTATCATGGCTATTCCTCCTCTCTAATGTGTGGCATCTTACACCACTTACAGATGTGGTCCTTAGTTACCTTGCCGCCACAGTTGCGACATATGTCGTTGTTGGCAAGCAAATCTAGTAGATACTCTGTACAGTCCATCGTAGCCTCCAAGAACTTGTAAGCGATGAACTCGTTACCTGTCTTGAGTGTTGCAATGATGGGCACTCGGATGACGTGGCCCAGTGGCACCCATATCTCATCTCCTTCTAGCAATTTGTGTGACGTGATTTTAATGATATGGTGGCCCTGCACCACATCGGGCTCTATCCTGACCATCTGACTATTGGATATTTGTAGATCATATTGCATAACTATTACCTCCTTATTCCCATAACTTTCGCTCTAACTCTTCGTCGAGGTCTTGCAAGCATCCTGAACAAATACTGACTAGGAGTATTGGCTCTTTGAATAATGACTCTGTGCATACTAGTGCTCCACATAATGAGCACTCTACCTTAGTCTCATACATCTTCATGGCCTCCTTCTAAGATTTTCATTAAGTCGTTATACTCATCTATGCTTATAACTTCATCTTCATACATTTTGCTAGCCCATTGTTGAATATTGTGTACCATCGTCATAACGTCATATAAAGTGTTGTAGATAGTAGAGTACACATTAAGAGTAGACTTACCTTCTGAATCAAAGACGTCTTTTACAATTGAGTTTGCTAATAGCCTTAGTTGTCTTTCCATTACCTCATCACCTCCTGCAGTAAGATGTTTATGTACCTGATAGGTCTTGCATCTTCAGGGTACAGTGCCATTGATGTGGGTTTTACTTGTAACGTGTACGTGCACAAGATGCCGATGTACTCTCGCTGGTCATTAACTAATAGATCCACTGTCCATACTCCGTTGTTCTTGACAAAGAAATACACATACTCTTCAGTGACGATTTGGAATCTCATCTTATACCTCCTTAGTAGATAGTCATGAGCTTATATAGCCCAGCTATCAGTACCGCTAATCCTCCCATGATAACTACAAGTAAGCCTGCTAATATTGCCATTTCTAGTCCTCCTCTCTAATTGTTATAAATAGTTCTTTTTTGTATCTCTTGTTGAATCGCTTCACCCAATGCTCAAGATAGTAGATATCACGTGGCGCCGGGGCGCTGAGACAATTAAGTACCACAGGTACCCATTCTTCCTTTATTGGGAACCACACCCACTCCAAGACATATAGTGTCCTCACTCAGCAACACCTCCTTATAATTTATTATACTATGAAATAGTGCAGCCGTAAATACACTTTTAAGAAAAGGTGTTCCGGCTGCACCATAGAAATATAATATAATAAGGAAGGCAGCCGTCATCTCGTAGAGGGGGCGGCAGCGCTGTAGCTTATAGCTTTACCTCGCCTGGAAGCCCATACGGGTTGCTAGGTGTAATACCGCTCTCATACTCAAAGATTCTACGGACATAATCAGCTTGTAGATGGGGCTTATTGTCCAATGCCCAAATCCTCTCAGTCCACATGAACCCATCCGCTGCGGCGCTGCCGATGATGGCAGACCTGGTAGATACCCCATCAGCCATATTTACAATGAAAGCTTCAAGGCATAAAGGAGGCACCGCGGCGCCGAACTGCAACTGTCCATGATGTGCTAGCACACAATGAATTAGTAGATCTACCTTGAGCTTGACCCCTTCGTTATTAGTGTCCAGTGCATGGTCAGCAAAGTTGCTAATGAAGTTAGCACCAATAAAGGTGTGGTCAAACAGCTTCCCTTCATTAGTCATATCTATGACAGCACCATCTAGTAGATACGTCCAAAGCTTGCCAATGTCATGCAGCAGTGCAGCAGCGGTGCACAGTGCCACATTAGCACCAACAATGCCGGCGACTGCACGGGCTATCTTGGCTGTCTCAACGCTGTGGATGAGGGTGCCAGCGGTGTAGGCATGATGGACTCCCTTTGCTCCCGGGGCGCTCCTCCAATCCTCCCTTAAGTGCTTAAAAGCCTCAGCCACAATAACTTGTAGATCAGCATCATCAATGAGGTCCACAAGCTCTGAGAAGCACTGCATTTGGACGTCGATATCTAATCCACTCTGTGGTACGAACTCTGTGATTGAGTGGGCAGTGCCCTTGACGATATGCTGGATATTGAGCTGCCTGGTGCCCTGCCACTCAGTGACGGTGCACGTGACGTCTATGACGGTGTTCCTAGTAGGTACCTTGCTGCTGGTCCACTCCCAATAGTTGCCGTTTATTTTAGTGACTCCATCAAATAGCTCTAAAGCTAAATAGTCCTTACCTGCCTTTGTCTTCCGCGCCGCGGCGCTAATAACTACTAGCGGGATAGTAGCTTTGTCCCCGACGTTGAGGTCCGCTAACATCTGTCTACTCATTTGTAATCCTCCAATTTCTTTAGTACACTTTTAGTGTCTCCATCACATTCAGTAATTATGCCTCGTTGGTAGTCTAAGATTGCCCTGTATAAATTCATTTGCTTATAAGGTAGTAGATATACATACTTCATTATACTTCTCCTTTCTAATCTCTGTTTATTGGCTTCCTTTCCTTGCCGCCTCCTGCCTTACGGAAGCATGAATAACTACAGTACCAAGTGAAAGAACCGCTATTGCTAATCTTGTAACGGTACTGTGATATCGCTGTGAACTCCTTGCCACATTGCTTACAAACTCTTCTAATCATCAAAGATCCTCCCATTAAAGACATTATATTGTAGATACTCAGGTGACTCTGGAGCTCTAAAACCTATGTCTGGTACCTCTTCTTTAATACCATAACTTGGGATTCCTCGGGATGCATCAGCTATGATACTGCATCTGAAGTTTTGGAAATCAGAAAATAGCCACCGCAGCACTGGCATTTGGTCTACCTCACTCTTATGGACCTCTAAGATTTCTTCATCGTGCACTACATTTAAGATTCGTGTCTTCATGTTATGGTGTTGTAAATACTTGTAGGTATCTACTAGCTTGTGTTTCATATAGTCTGCTGCACACCCTTGGATAAGGGCGTTGGGCGCCTTGTATGCTTCATCTCTAGTGAGGCGGCGCCGCCTGCCATAGAAGTTCTTTATAAAGCCTCTAGCTTTGATTACTTCATGAACTGATGCTATAAATGGCTTAGCTTCTGGGATTTGACTGAAGTAATTTGCCTTGAAATTAACTGTTTCAGTCATAGACATTTTAAGCATCTCAGAGGTGTGCTTGTCGCCCTGCCCATAAACCAACGAGAAATTAGTAGTTTTTGCCTTTTGCCGCTCCTCTTCTGTGACCTCTTCATAAGGCTTATTAAATATAATAGCCGCTGTGGCTTTGTGCACATCGTACCCTTCATCTATAGCCTTTAGTAGTTCTTCAGCTTTTGCATAGTGAGCAAATAAACGGTACTCCATTTGGGATAAGTCCAGCATCCAATATTCGTAATCCTCATTAGTAGGTATAAAGCAACCCCTAATTCGCTTGTCATTTTTAGGTAGAGTTTGTAGGGCCGGTTTGGTGATTGACATTCTACCTGTAGTAGCTTCTGTCTGATTAATGTTAGAATGCACCTTATATTCTGAGTCTCGCTGACTATAAATACCTATAGCATAAGTGTTTAATAGCTTTAAGTTTCTTCTATACTCTAAAATCTTCTGAACTATAGAGACACCATGCTTCTCTGCTAGGGTATCTAAGGCTTTGGCATCTAATGATGGGTTGCCCTTTTCTGTCATTTTTATCCAACTTGGGTCCACTCCCATATCCAATAGCACTTGATACAACTGCTTTGTAGAGTTCATATTGAACACTGTACCAGACTCATTATAGACGGCTCGCTCAGAGGTATCTACTACCTCTTGTAGTTCCTGCTTCAACGGGGCCTCGTAATCCGCATCAACCCGCATCCCGTGGCGCTCCATAGCATACAGTACAATCATTAGTTCTAGTTCGTTGTTGTAAAGGTCCATAAGGCCCTCATCCTTAAGAACTGGGTAGTTATCCATCAACACTAAGTAGGTGTTCCAGACGTCAGCATTGGCATACTCAGCCAATAGCTCCATCGGGATGTGGCGATAGTCGCTGATTTTATGGTTAGACTTATAGCTATCAACCATATGCTCAAAGGTAAGGATGCTGCCATTTACTTTGGTAGCTAGATCTATTAGCTGGAATGAGTCGCGGTTTTCGTTCGCCAACTTCGATGCAATGACCGTGTCGTGTAGCTTACCTACTAACTTCATACCAGCATTGTGTAACATGTGCATGTCAAATTTGGCGTTGTGGAACACCTTCTCAATTTCTGGGTCTTCTAGCAGCGGCGCTAGGGCACGGAATTTCTTAAATCCATTATCAATACTATCAAACAGTGCATAGCAATTAGTGCCATCACAAACTGATATCTCAAATGGGTAGTCTTGCGGCACTGCATTCTTACCGGTACCTACCCAGCGTCTTACGACGCTAGATGGTACTGCATGGGAGTTTTCATAATAGGGATGTGTCTCTGTGTCAAGTATTATGCACGGCTTCCCATCCAGGTCAAAAGGTTTAACTAGTCCTAGTAGCTCTTGTGGGTCCTCTATAATATGAAAGTTAGATTGCTTATACTCTTTAAAAGCTTCAAGTGAATAAATCATAGAAGCGCCCTTCTTAACTATTGGAACTTTCTTAGCTTTTATCATTCTCTATATGTCCTCCATTCGCACTTAGTACAAAACCAATCTCCTGAGTAATAGTCAAACTCTATATAGCTATTACACTCTGGGCAAACTTTTTTCACTTTCTCACCTCCTATTTAGCTACATTTAGAGTAGCCACAAAATCTACAAGACATGCATCCCTCTGCCATTATGAGTTTTTCTCTGCAGTCTGGGCACTCTATCTTTGATTGCTTAATATCCTCTGTATCATTAAGGGCTATTTGTAGGCTCTTGCCTATACCATCAGGACAAGATGTACACTCAGCTGCCTTATTACGAATGGCGCTGGGGCACTTGATGCCACGGAGTTGCTTTGCAATAGCATGAGGATCAACATTGGATCGTAGTGCCGCGGTGACGAGTCTTGCTGTGGATTCAGCCTGTGCCTGGCACCCACCTGTCTTACCTGCATTAGTGAGGACCTCACAGATACCCTCACTGTCGTAGTTGATTGTCACATACAAGTTGCCACAGCCTGTCATTATCTTAGTAGTGAACCCTTCTAGACTCTTCGCCCGCTCTCTGGGTGTACTCAAAGCACTAGTAGCTACTGACTTTTCTTCTTTCTTAATGCCCATATTAAGCGTCTGTGCCTCCCTGCACCCATCCCTATAGACTGTTATGCCCTTACAATTAAGCTCATATGCTAATAGAAAAGCTTGTTCAACTTCTTCTTTAGTGGCGTCATTTCTAAAGTTAATTGTCTTGCTAACGGCTGCATCAGTGTGCTTTTGAAAGGCTGCCTGCATCATAACATGCTCTTGTGGTGAGATATCATGAGCGCACACAAAAGTATCCATTATCACTTTTGGTAGTACATTTTCTAGTCCTTCTAGTCTGCCGGTATCTTCTATATGCTCTAGTACTGCACTAGTATTAAGGTTATATAATTTTAAAGCATTCATTAAATCTTCATTGATACTTACAAATCTTTCATCATCCATGCAATGGGTCTCAAAAGCAAAGCCAAATATTGGTTCTATGCCGCTACTACAATTAGCAATCATACTAATAGTGCCAGTAGGAGCTATAGTAGTCATTGACATATTACTAATACCTAAATTAGCAGCAGCTTGATAAGCAATCTGTTTAATATGTTTCATTACTTTTTCTGCCAGCTCTAAAGATTCAGTAGAACCGTATCTTATTTTAAGTTTAATCAATAGATCTGCCCAACCCATGATACCTAACCCAATCTTTTTAGTTTTAAGAGTAGCCTCTTTAATTTCTGGTAATGGATAGTAGTTATACTCTATTACATCATTAAGAAATATAACAGCATTTTTAACAGTAATAGTAAGTTTTTCCCAATCAACATCACTATAATAATCATTAGTCATTTTACTTAGATTAATTGAGCCTAAATTGCATGACTCATAAGGTAATAGCGGCTGTTCACCACAAGGATTAGTAGCTTCAAAATCTCCAAGATATAGATGAGAGTTATATCGGTTTATAGTATCTATAAAAATAACTCCTGGCTCTCCAGTACTCCAAGCACAATTCACTAATAATCTCCACATATACCTTGCGGATACCTCCCTAACTACTCTCTTAGTAGCTGGACAAATTAGCTTGTAGTTAGTATCCTCTTTAACAGCATTCATAAAGGCATCTGTTACAGCGACGCTAAGGTTAAAGTTGTTTAACTTATTTGGGTCTTGTTTAATAGTTATAAACTCTTTAATGTCTGGATGGTCAATGCGGAGCATACCCATATTAGCGCCGCGGCGCTTGCCGCCCTGCTTAACAGTTTCAGTCGCCGCATCAAACGCTTGCATAAACGACAAGGGTCCAGATGCTTTACCTTGAGTAGTAGATACAATCGAACCTGCCGGTCTAATGTTGCTAAAGCTAAACCCAGTACCTCCACCAGTCTTGTGGATAAGAGCCATATTTTTAAGTGTACCAAAAATACTCTCCATAGAGTCTTCAATTGGTAATACAAAGCAAGCAGAGAGCTGCCCATTAGGTCTACCGGCATTCATAAGTGTTGGTGTGTTGGGTAAGAACTCTAAGTTTTTCATCATCTGATGGTATGCTCTATTTCCATCGCCTATAGCATTAGCAACTCGTTCAAAAACTTGCTCTGGTGTTTCTACTAGTTCGCCTTCTAGATCTCTAATACAATAGCGCTGTTTCAATATTTCTTCTGCTGTCTTAGTTAACATGTTAACCCTCCAATTCATATTTATATCTTATATAACGATTATTAAAGAGCCTTACTGGGACTCGCTTTATTTGTCCTGTATCCACTAGGTCTACAAGTATGAAGCGAACCCTGTTTTTGTTTAGCTTCGCCGCATCGGCAATCTTACTTACTGATACTACTTGTCCTAACATAGGCCTTAAAGCGGTTAAAACTATCATTTGTTCCTCTAGCGTTGTGGTTATTCTAATAGTAGCCATTTTTCCTCCTTATTCGCTACGAGTCCGTAAAATAGGCCTTACTTTACCCCTTAGAGGGCTATTACGGACTCGTAACAAGTAAATTAAATACGTATGATATTCACCCCGGAGTCTTTTAATAATAATAAACCGGAAGTATCTTTCCAAATTTCAAGATAATATAGTGTAGAAAAGCCCCCAGGAGCATTAATGATCGCCGCGGCGCATTGTTTACATGGCGATAAGGTGACAAACATAACTTTGTTTGGAACAGGAGAACAACACTTAATAAGAGCATTGATTTCAGCATGGATGCAGCCACCTTTTCCTTTGGTAGTGCACATACAATCTTGTAGACCCTTTGGCCCGCCATTAACACCAATGCTGTACACTTGAGTTAACTCTTTATCAGCTATCAAAGCAGCTACTTGAATCTCAGTACACTTAGATAGCTTGCTAAAAGCTACTAGTGAAGCTCTAAAGGCCTCAAGTCTTTGGATTGTCACTATACAATTCCTCCTTATAGTGTAAGGTTAAGCGCTTAAACAGCTCTTGGCGTTCTTCAAGTGTCGCCGGTACTACAAGTTGACCTAGTAGATAATTAGTAAGATTATGAATTGTTTTAACATTAAAAAGGTACGATCTATTTTTTCTAAGTCTTAACTGATCATTAACATAAATGTCCCATCTTTTAAATGGGTCCATAATATTAGAAGATTGAACTGCACATTCAGAACAAGAAGGAAGTATATTGTATCTATTATACGTACCTTCTATTTTAGCTGGTATAAAATAGGATCTAATTGATATATCTGATGAATTACAATATGCACATCTTTCCCATTCTTTACATAGTTCTTCCCATTCTTTTTCTGTTAACTGTTCAATAGGGGGCTGTAACGCTAAGATAACTCTCCAAGCTTCTAATTTACCGTCACCTTTTTTTCTTTCCCATCTTTCATGTATCATGTTCCATAATAAATCTTTTTGTGGATCTTTGTATCTTTGACCTTTAGGTGCCATATCTTAATACCGGTATATGATGTAATGAACTCATTATTTCTTCAAAACCATCATATACTTTATTCAATAGTTCTCTCGTTTTAATTAGAGGGTCATTCTTATCTTGACACCGCTTCCATAATGTAGCTTTAGGAGCAGTGCAATAGATAATCAGACCTCCTTGAGAGACAATTTGTTTTTCTAAGGTGAACATTTGTGGCCAGCTAATGAAAGACTTATTTCTTAATAAAGGACCGTAAACCATTTCGCTATACCAAGCTCTATCAAAGATGATGTTCTTTGAAGACTTTATAGCTTGTAGGTACATACCATACATTAATTCTTGCTCTTCTTCACTTTGTGGGGCAGAGTTATGAATCAATTTATACCCAGTTTGGTAATTAAGAGTTTTTGCTAGGGTGGATTTTCCTGCTCCATCAGGACCTTCTAGTATAAATATCATTTAATCTAGGCCACCTTTCATCTATAATAATTTTGGGACTAGCTACTATCTGGTTTAGCGGCATGTCACAGGCCATTTTACCCTCCTTGCACTTACTCCAAAGACACTCAGGGCCGGCCCATTTAAACATCTCCTTGCCGTCTTCAGTGTTATTCAGTAACTCATCCCAGACACGTAAAGCTATATATTGCATTTCTTCAGTGTTGCGGTTACAAGCTCTAAGTTTAATAAAGTACATCCAAGCTTCATGATTAGCTTGTATTATTACAATATTTCGTAGTGCATGCGGCGCTAAGTAGCCAGCTGTATCATTGTCTGTTACTATAGCTAACATATCATATTCATTCATAATTGTCTTACAAGCACTTAAGTACTCATCTACCATATTGTTTGCTGCTACTGAGTAAGGTACCATAAAGTCTGCTTCATTACTATAGTCGCTGTATTGCAGCGACGCTGAGATGAAGTTAAATCCAACTTGATGTGTTCGTACTTGAGTAAGAAAGCGCCGACTCGCTCCTACTATTGCAATTGTGATAGGCGTAAAACGTTTAATAGTGCCATGTGGTAAATCTACTAGATTGTAGATAGGCTCTTCACAAGTTACATCGTACAGCTCTCTTAGGTCCTCATAAGTCTTTATATTGTGACCCCTTTGAGTTAACTTAGCTAAAAAGGTCATCATACTTGCAGGACTACCATGAGATTGATGAAACACTTTTACTTCAATTTTATTCATAAGCTGGCCCTCCTAATATTGAATATATTTCTGATTGATCCTCCTCTTCTAATTGATTAATCATTTTTGCAAAAGACCTTGCACACATTTGCATTGCCATGCCCATAGATAGTGCATCAGTATTATAGAAAAATCCCATATCACCATTAGGCTGTGGCAAAACAGCTATGAACTCCTCACCTCCATGTCTTATTCCATCCATTATTACAATGCACTTATCTTTAGCCATCTGAGTCTTCCTTTCTAAAAGCATAACCATTGTCTTGACGGGTATGATTTTCTTCATTTTTATCTAGGTACATTTCATAGAGTAAATTAGGGTAAAGCTCAGCAGCCAACATGATATTCATAAAGAAGTGCCACATATCTACTAGCTCTTCTCTAAATTTTTGGAAAGCCTTCTCTTCGTCTTGCCAGTTCATATTGGAGTAATCCTTCCAAGGTTTAAAGTAAGGTAACTCTTGTAGAGCTTCATGCAGCTCAGTAATTAAGTGGATATTCATTTCTTTAATATAAGCTGTTCGCTCATTGGCAGTCCACTCTAGCATAAAGTCTGGGTATAGCCTCTCTTGTAGTTTTTCTTGCTTCAAAAACATTCTTTGTAGTTTATCCATGCTTACCTCCTATTTAATAGTGAATACTCTATACTTAGTGATATTTGTATAGTCAGAATAAACCTTTGGCATATCTTGCTTTAGAGCTTTGGTGTCTAAAGTTTCTCTTTGCCGTGGCGACCATTTAACTATATGATCTTTTGTGTAACCTATTTCATGCTCTTTAAGGCGGTCCTTCATTTGATTCAATGCTGCCTCTAATGTGCCTTCAAGCTCTTTAATCTTTTTCTTAGTAGCAAAGATAGTTCTTGCTATATCGTTAGTCACATCATCATCAAAAACTATCTCTGAACCTTTAACCACATCTTGATAAAGGTTCTTTACAAACTCAGAGTCTGCCTCTGCCATCTCTGGCTCTACTAGCCTTAAGACGTTATCAAACCAGAATTTCTTGGCCTCTGGAATGATAAAGTCATTTAGTAGATCATCGTTGCGGAATATCTCATAATGGAAAAACTTGTTTCCACCTACTAGGCACGCTAAGACGCCTCGCTCTAGGCCGGTTATCCACAGGTACCATTGAACTTGATAATAATAGATAGCCTGAATCTCGCCTTCATCCCAATCATCTTTAGCGTACTCTGAGGCAGTCTTACATTCTAGCACACCAATGGGCTTGCCATCTTTATCTACTATCAGTCTATCAATATTAGCAATGGCCCAATCGTAGTCCTTGTGCACTAATGAAGCTTCTACTGTGGTTAGTAGTTCTCCAGTACGTCTTGAGTACTCACTAGCTACTACTGGTTCTAACAGTCGACCAAAGTACATTCGCTCTTGGCTCTCGGCGCCAGGTTCCAGTGCATCTGTGTATTGTCCTGTCTTTGTTAAGTAGATTTGACGAGCTGAAGTCCATGGACTCTCGCCTAATATAGCACCAATGTCAGACCCCCCTATACCACGATTCCTCGCCGCCTTCCAAGCTTCTTCGTTAGTCTCCTGTCTAGAGGTATCAAATATTCTACAGTTTGGCAAGTATTTTAATATATTCATTAAATCGTACCTCCAATTCATAGTAGTACTCTTTAATTTTAGCTATCTGTTCTTGTACATATTGGTCTGACTTTTCTGTGCCTTCCATTGCTATATAAGATCCAATTCTACACTCCGCATCTGTTATTGCCTTCTCATATAAAGCAATTTCTTCTGATAGTATCATTACAATTCCTCCTTTAATATTCAGTGTTTACTCTAGTTGTTTTTATTTCTTCCTTAGTTAATGGCTTATTAACTAAATCTTCAAAGAAAGTTTTACCTAATGGTAATTTTCTATAATTATGGGTAGCTTTTTCAATAAGATAATTATTTGTTAAGAATTTCATTAGTACTTTTAAGTCAGTAGTTTCTAAGCCAAGATAATCATTTAAAGTATTGGTATTAAAATATGATAGCTCAAGTAGTATCTTAGCAGTTGTATTTAAATCCATTAACGGCAATTTTGCATACTTTGCTCTTAATACTTGTAGCTTATCCTCAGACTCATCAGACGCTAAAGCTTCTTGAATACTTAGCTTATCATAACCAAAACTTTTAGCATCATACTGTTGTTGCATAAAGTTAACTACAAACTCTACATGTTCTGGCAGCACAATCACTTCTTCGAAAGTCTCATTAGTAGATACAACACACGCCGCAGCGGCGATAGAGAGCCTAGCAATCTTCAAACGTTGATCAGCAGCCTCTACAATCGGGACCTTGGACGAGTACTTCTTGCCCATCTCTGTGGCATATTTAAGTATTGTAGCTGTTGCCTCTTTTGTAAAAATAATATTTTCTGGTCGGCGGCTCCAGGCCCAAAGTACCCTTGTATTGCAAGCATCTGATGTGAATATATGTGGTACTGTGGGTACTTCTTCAATTGTCCTATTAACCAGCGCCGGATCGATGTCTCCTGAAGCGACCGAAATAGCCAAGTCAAGCCGTCGTACATCTTCTGATTTACCCATAAGTTTAGCAACCGCCAAAACTCCGTAAGGCTCGCTATTAATTTGTCTACCGTTTCTCGGATTGCTGATATAGATTGCCCTAGTTCTACTACTAGTTTCAGCAGTGACGACTCCGGTTGACTTGGCAATTCCTGATGAACGCACATCAGACATTTCGGCAAGTTCATTTTCACTAAGTCCTGATAATTCATCAATAGCTATCAATCCTCCATCATTTAGTGGAAAGGCTCCCCATACTAAGAACCACCTTTTATTAGCTTGCTGTAAGGAATACACTAACCCTGTTCTTCGTGACGACTCTCCAGAGTGCAAATCACCTAATCTATAATGAGTCATGAGTTTCTCTACTATAGTAGTTTTTGCTTGCCCAGAATCTCCAATAATCAACAATTCGCCCCATCCTCGTTTAATATGCTGATCTTGTAGATAAAAACTTAACGCTGTATGATACACCAAATCTATTCCAAAAGCAACATTTCGCCGCTCCCATACATAAGTGATATTACGTTCTAAGTCCTGATGTATAGTTTCAAACATTTCATGAACTGTTTTATCTTCAGATTTTTGAAATAGCTTTAAGTGCTCTATTGTTTCTTCATTCAATTCAAATTCACTTATAACATCTTTTTCTGGATAGCTTTTATCAAAGACTAATGAAGCTATTTGATTAGTAGGATTTGCCCAGAGATAACCTACTAATGTGTACTTTTTATTAGTTTGTATATCCTTTCCAATATAATAACCAGCTCTTACTACATACTCTTGCTCTTTAGAAAAACCAAAGTTAGCTTCAGCTTTAGGAATTAACCTTAATTCTTCTATATTCATATAATCTACAATAGTGATTTTTACATCTTTACACTTTGGGTTAACTTGCAATATATCGAAAATAACTGCATCTCTTTGCTTTTCAGTACATTTAATAAGTTTTTGTAGGTCTTCATCACTAGAGCATAAAGTCCTTGTTATCTCTCCAGCATACTTTGCTAAACTACAATTTATGCATTTTTTATTATTCTCTCCAGCTAGCTCGCCACATTTAACTACAAATGTTTTTGGACATAAATATGGCGTACTGTCCTTGCCACTCACCATCACTGGTACCTTAATCCGCTGCCCATAGTATTCGGCGTTTGCACTGTGAGAAAGATGTACTTCTATTGCTGCTGACTCATCTGCGATTCTGTCCACTGTGATATCTGCATACTTCGTCGCGGTGTCGATGAGATGCTGGAAGTCTTCAGGTCCCATTTGTAGTTTAACAAAGAAGTCAGTTATATCGCCCTTTGCTGGAAAGTCCGGTGGCCAGTTAACGGTGTATACATCAATGATATGATAGAGCCGGTTACAAAGTTTACTTGTAGCGATTCGCCCAGCGTCGTCGTTGTCTTGCATGATAATGACTTTATTCTTACCTCTAAATAACCTTGACCATTCTGGTTTCCAAGTCCCAGCCCCTGCAGTAGCACAAGCTGCATAGAACCCATATTGTTCTGCAATGATTGCATCTAACTCACCTTCTGTCCATACGATATAGTCTACCTCGTTATCTACTACCCTATCTATGTTGAAGATGCGAACCTCGCCGTAGGAATTTTGTAGTTCATCCACATAGTTGAGTACCTTTATTTGGTCCTCATTTGAGTTCCACTTGTAACGCCTAAAGTTCACAAGCTCATTAAACTCATTGTAGATAGGTATGGTTAACCTTTCGCCATCCCAACCCAACTGAAATCTCTGTAGAGTCTCATCTGTTAGACCACGCTTCTCTCTTAATATCTGCCTTATAGGCCCAGTTAACTTCATTAGTTCATTATGGTAAAACCTTGCTAGGCCAGAATCAATCTCTGGCCTAAAAGGTTTTGTACCATCTGGTCTTGGAATTCTTAGTGCATCTCCAAGTTGGAACCATGCTTCTTCAGAACTACAGTTATAGATTGCCTTATACATTGTATGAACGTTGCCCTTAGAATGGCAGGTATTACAATAGTAGATACCCTTTGCTAAATTAACTGTTAAAGAAGGATTGTGATCTGTTTGAGAATCATGTAAATGTTTAAATGGACATTCGGCTTTTGCCTCTATGCCGCGGCGCCGTATATTTTTAAGTTCGTTTAAGAAGAATGCTTCGTTATCTATTTCAGCTAGAATTTTATTGGTGTAAGAATTCCATGTAATATCCACCACCTCCTATTATTAGAAGGATGACTTTGTTTTAGTACTCAGTTTCCTCAACGTTTACAACTGGGCGGCTCTCAGAACCTACAGCATCATCCATATCAAAGGCCAATTCAGTAACTGACTGCTTAAAGTTAAGAAATAAGCTTTTAGCAAATTCCCTATCTTCTTCACTCGTCGCCCCAGCGGGCGCCATAGTAATGATAAACCATTCATTACCAGCTTTAGCCATTTGCTTTTCATTTAAGGTATAACCATAATTCCAAATATTTTGCATCGTAACTTTTGCAAGGCTATAAAGCTTTTTACCTTCATTGTAGTTAGTCTTTGCAAAGCTTAAGATAATCGGCATTCTTTCGCCTTCTATAAACCCAAAGAAGTTTATGTATTTAGTGCACAACGGCACTGCAGCGCGGCCTTGTTTAGAGTTATCAAATTCATTTTTCTTACATGAAGCACATAGTAATGTAATACCATTCTCATCGCCAACTTTACCATCCCTAGAAATACACAGTATCCCACCGCCATCAGCACGATCTCTCCACCAAATATTGTTGTTGAACTTAAAGACAGGAATAAAAGTCTTACCATTAAGCTTCTCTTTGGTTAGAGAGTTTATTATGTCTCCTTCCTCAGCTTCCTTGTCCTTACGCTCTGGGCTTAAGGTTTGAATCACCTTAACCCTAGGGATAATCATATCCGCTGCATCATCATCCTCGAATCCTAATACCTCTGTTTCAAATTTCATTAACTCTTCAGTCATTTCATTTTCCTCCTTTTTTCTTTATTATACTTTACTACTTAGCGGCTGTAAAACCATTTTTCTCTTACTGTCAGCAGCTTCCACACACTTCGTCGCCGCTGCATCAGCGATTAAATTAGTAACTATAAACTCCTTTAAAATCGACTCTGGCAATTGTCCATTATTCTTTTCAGAGAGCTCAAGTGCTAATGCTGGTATCCCAAAAGTATCTACTATTGTTGCTAACTTCTTCTGGATCGCCTCGTACAGGGCGATCCCGGTGATGTCAGACTCTAGTAGCTTTCTGGCGGTTACCTTGCCAAATGGTATGACATGTCCTTTAATATGATAGAACACAATCTCTATGCCGAACTCTGTACAAGCATTGTACATCCGTAGAACCTCTTGCAATAAGTCAATATTTTTAACTGGCTCATTTAGAGCATTTATCCAGCCCTTCTTTTCCCAAGTGTACAGCCAATCTTTAGTCATTGTCTTAAACAGATACTCTGAGTCTGTCACGATATGAGCATCCATTTGAGCTTCCCAAATGTAGTCCAGCGCCTTCAACAAAGCTAGTAGTTCACCTCGCTGATTTGTGGACTTGTGCTCAAAGTTACTTTGGATAACTGTTTGTAGTACTTGTCCATCTTCATCAAAGTGCTGTACAAATATTCCTCCTGCAGAAATGCAGTCTGGTTGGCCATTACGCCGACACGCCCCATCAATACTAATTCTTAGCATTAGCCTCACCTCCAGAGATATCTACAAACTTTATGTCTGTTGGTGCTACTTGCTCTATCGTTCCATCTTCATACTCTACGATTCCATTTACCCATGCTACCTGGCCTCCGCCCTGCCCTCCTCTTGCTAAGCTAGGAGCTATAATATTAGCAAATTGTTCCCAAGTATGAAACAGTGCTTGTTTTCCTTTAACTAAGCACGGTCTTACGAACATTTTTAAACCTCCTTTATACAAATCCTTTAAATATTGGGCAATTCAATGACACTTCACCTAAGCTATTCTTTGACTCGCCGAATGTTTCTATATCTACTATCTTGCCTATGTAGTCGCTTTGGTTGTCCCACACGTGGCGCCGTGTCGATTCATCAAAGCCAGACCCAACACCCAGTCTATTACCTTTGTAGTCTACAATTAGTGCTCCAAGCATGCCCTCGAACTTACCTTGGCCCTCTACCATATCTATAACTTGTAGTTCATGGTCTTCAGTGTACTTAACCTTTAGTAGATTCTTAGAGCGCTTAACCTCATATAAGCCACCATAGGTATTTAGCATCACTCCTTCGCCATCTAGCTTCCATATCTCGCTGATTATAGGCGTCACTTCATCCATGTTACGAACTACCCCAAGTATAGGCACAGCTTGAATGAACTGAAAATTGTGATCTATACCTATTGCTCTAAACATAGAGTGTATTGTGTCTTGATTGTTATCTACTAAGTAAGATAAACCATCGTCTTTAAACAGCGCCGCTAGGTAAGCTTTACGTTGATAAGCTGGTGCTGTGGACTTACCAGCAAAGAACTCGTCAACTGGTAGTACATCAAAGATGTTAAAGATTACTCCAAGCTTAGCACCCTTGCTATTTGCTATAGAGTTAGTCGCTTGCCGCAGCGCTATAGAGTCCTCGTACATACCAACAGCTAGTAGTTCACCATCGAAGACTGTATTATTTGGTAGATGCTGTGCTTCCTGTTCAATCTCTATAAGACCTGTATCTTCTATTCCAGACCTACTAAAGAATCTACAAGAGTTGCCTTGCTTTATAAGAATTCTACGAGTACCATCAAACTTTTCAGTAACTATCATTGGCCACATAGAACCATCAAGCTTTACCTTGCTAATATCAGTACCTAACATACATCCAACTACAGGTATAAAGTTTGCACCAAACACACTATTGAGTGTCTTAACATCTGCACCAATTTTAAGTTCCTGAGTCACTATACCTTCAGCTAACCAATCTACTAATGCTGACTCTGCTGCCTTCATACACTTAATATATTTTGCTACTGCTATTAATGAGGCATATGAGCCAGTCTGGTTATTGCTTAAGAAGTTAATAATTGCAAAGGTATCCCATCTTTCATTGACTTCTACCTTTAAATCTAAGGCTTTTAGGAACTTGGCTTTAGAGATGCCAGACTTAACATAAGGGTTGTAGATAAAATGAAGGACCTCCTTTAATCCTTCTAAGTCTTTGTTTTTATGTAGCACTAATGATTTCTCAATAGTACTACTAATGTTTTTTACTAGATGTAACACTTCAGCTACTTTGCTTTCAAGCATATATTGGTACCTCCGTTTCAATTTTTGCTCTTAATTTGTTTTTAAATGTTGATATTGTTGAACTAACATAAGATTGTGATACTCCTATGACAGAAGCAATCTCGCCTGTCGGGGCGGTGAAGCTATGCTCCCGCCAATAGTTAATAATAACTTGCTGTTTCTTACCAAAGTTTTTAGTAACAATGTCCATTATCTTATTAAGTTCTGCTATACTTTCATTTATAATATAAGCTTCTTCTACATTATCTGTTGCAGAACTTAGATAATCTAAGTACTCCCCTCCTTCCCCATTGTCACTTAAAACATTATAAGAAACTATTTCAAGTTTATTATTAGCTTTAGTAGCACGAATAAAAGAACCTAAAGCATTGTAGATACACACTGTAGCATAAGTACTAAAGGTATACTGCTTATACTCATCATATGTCTCTGCCGCCTTCCAAAGGGCCTCTAATCCAATGGATTGAGCATCAGAATTACCTACTAAATTGAACTTATGTAGTTGCTTCCATACCAACCCTTGATTAGAATCAATTAAGTTCTCTACTGGGCTCACGATTTTCAACCTCCTCTATAAGTTTTTGTACATCACCTAATGACTTACATACTCCACCAATACCTCCGGCTTTCCTTATACTTTCTATAAATTGTAGTTGGTGTGGCTTAGCAGTTTCTTTTGCTGCCTTTAGTTCTGCTACTATTAAATAACCTCTAACACAAATGAATAAGTCAGAGTAACCTTTATTGAATCTGTCTCTCACTTTAAAAGCTTTAATTCCTTCATTTTGTCTAGCTTCCAGCCACTCTACTACTTTCGCCATCAATTGGTCTTCCCGATTGTACTGTTTGTCTAATAACAATTTCGTCATTTTCGAAGAAGACATGCAAAGTATCTCCTTTCTTTAAATCCCAATTCCTAACTATGAGAGATGGAATCTGCATTAATACATTCCGTGGATTTGTCACATTAATACTCTTCAAGAACATCGTTTACACTCCTTTTTAAATGATTTAGTATAGCTATGCTAGCTTGACTTTTTCCTTGTAAAACATCATTATAAATTATTTCATTTATTGAACCCGCAGCCATCATAATATAGTAGGTACAATGATAAGGCTGAATTGACTTATCACCATAGATTCGTTCTGCACTTTGCTTAAATAATTCATATGAATAATTAAGACTAAAATAAACTACTGTATGGCAATTAGTCAATGTCAGCCCTTTATCAGCAGAGGCTGGGTTAGCTACTAGGTATTGTATACGCCCATCTTTAAACGCCCGAAGGTGTTCGTTCTTTAATTGGATGTCTGTTTTACCATAGATGCAACCAAATGTCTTACCTTGCTCTTTAAATCGTTCAGAGATTATCTCAAACTCAATATGGTAGTTAGCCCAGATTATTACTTGCTCATCGCCGATTCTTGCAAGCAGTGCATCTAGTTCATCAAACCTATAAGTATCTAGTAGATACCACTCTTTTAATTGTTCATCGTTATACTTATTATGCTTCTTAGCACTAGTATCTATTATAAATCCACTAGTTACTTGATTCAATTTATTCAGTACCGCAGCGGCACTTGGCGCTGTAATATGAAAGTCATTTTGTAGTTCCACATACAACTCTCTTCTTAACTTTTTATAGTGCTTAGCCAATTGTTCAGGTACATCTATAGTATACTCTATAAAGGTTCTACCTGGCGTGTCCAGCACGTCTTCTTTATCCACATACATAGCATGGTCTTTAATAATAGCTAGTAGTTCTTCTTGCCGGTCCGGTCTAACTACTAACTTTTTATACTGTGGGTCATAACTTATATTAATGAAATAGCGCTGTTCAAATTGGGTGTTAGACTGCGGCATGCAATAGTAGTCAATAGCTCTCATCTGCATGAAGTACTCCCACTCACCATTGGGTGCTGGGGCGCCGCTAAGAAGATAAAACTTTTGAACAGTGTGCGAAAAGTCAACTAGCGTCTTAGAAATCTCAGACTTGTAGCTCTTCATCGCCGAGGACTCATCTAAGAAGACTCCATGCAGTCCTATCTCATCAAAGTACTTTCTATACTTTGCAAAAGATTCTGTATTAGTGATGTAGATATTAGCATCAGACTTAATAAGTTTTATTCTCTTAGCAGCTGTAGTAGCCCAACAATTCATAATAGGACAGTCAGGTATAAACCTATTGCTATCTTCTAGCCAAGCATTCTCAATAAGAATCAATGGACATATCACAAGCCACTGATGTGAGGGATTAGCTACTATATCGTCATACATTATAGACAGCCCTAACGGTGTCTTACCAGTTCTAGTGTCATAAAAGAAGGCGTACCTGTCCCGTACACTGGCTATCTCTCTTCCTATTTGTTGGTGTGGCTTAAGCGTTAAGGTTGGGGTGACACTACAAGAATGCTTAGGCCCATTCTGCCTTAAGTCAGCAATGGTGTCCCTAGCTACTATTTCTTTCATGTATGCATCATAAATAACAGGCGGCAAGGTGTCTATTTTATCTCTAGTGATACCTCGAAATTTCTCTAATATCTCTGGCAGCTTATGAGCAGACATTAAGAATTCAGTCTTACTTCTATTTGTATGTATGGGGTAAAAATCTACTAGCTCTTGTTGGTTAATTCCAGTCATCTTTATATAGCTAGTAGATACCTTAATAGTATTCTTCATTATTTCAGTGTCACCCGCCTTTTAAGAATTACAGATACAATATTAGCGAGGACTTAAGTCCTCGCTAGCGGCATATCATGTGGGGTGCTCGACGGTGCCATCGCCGCTCAGGTCCGGTCCCCAGCTTCGACTCTTATGTTGAGTGGCGTCCTTCCATAAGAGGACCTTCCTATACATCTAATAGATGCAGCGCCATAGGTTACAGGCATAATTGGTTAAAAAGGGTCCTATTTAAGGTACTCTATATCATAAAAGGAGGACGTCTATATGCAGTAGGACCCTTTTAAACCAATGCATAGACCCCAACTATGCATTGGATAAAAATAAAGGAGGAAAGAATTGTTAGATTTCATCGTTTAATGCTGGCGCTTCATCAAAACCATTTAAAGGAGTATGGTCGATTTCATCATTTAGAACAGCGGCAACGTTAGCCATTGCAGTACGTCTTTCCTTTTCCGCTTTAACAGCATCTACTCTGGCTTGATTTCTTTCAATAACTTCATCTGCAGCGCCTCGTAGCTTAGCCTTATAAAGAACTGAATTTGCATTAGTAATTTCTCTTTTTAGTTCCTCAATTGTCATTTCTTCTAAAGGTATTCCAGCATTGCGGCCCCGCTGCCCTGCTTGTGAACCTCCACCTCTAGACTGTGGTGTAGGGAGCTCTACTTCGACTCTAAAGATGTCACCCGCTGTTAATCCTTCAGGTACTTGTACTTCGACTTGAAATGTTTTTGGCATAAGATATATTCCCCTTTCAAATAATTTATATTATATTTATATTATACTATATAAGAAAGAAAATTAGAGCATTATTTTAAATAAAATTATTCTTTCTTTTCTACTTCTTACTTCTTACTTTTTCTCAGTATCTCAACTTTCTCAATAATCTCAACTTTCTTAACTTTCTTAGTAGAAAAAGTCCCTGGGAAAAAATTTTTTTTAAATTTTTTTAGGGAAGGGAGAAAAATTTTAGTAGAGCCTCCGGGCCTCCCCTAGGTTAAGAAAGTTGAGATTATTGAGAAAGTTAAGAAAATTAAGAAACTAAGGTGAACCGTCGTAGATATTCTGCTTTATCTTTTCGACGTGCTCCATGACACAACGAGAATATCTAGTAGCTGTAAAGCCCTCCTTCCAATGCTTCGACGCTGCGACGCTACCCATATTATAACTTGTTAGCACCCTATGCACATCGTCGTCATACATGTGGAAGTCATAAGATAGTAGGTGTATCCCGCCTTGGATATTCTGTAATGGATCTAAAAAATCTGTAATGCCTAGCATGTTTCTTAAGTATCTGTGATTAGCACTATTAATCTGCATATATCCATAATCATTAGTAGAGCTTATCAAGTCCGGTCTAAAGTGGCTCTCATGCCATATAATACCAAGCACTACTTCAAAGTATTCCGCAATGCCATACTCTTCACAAGTGTCATAAATAAACCCTTGTAGTTCAGGCCCTATTGGAAGTGCATCGTAATATCTACAAGCTTCTTGCTCTTCCTCCTTGACTTGTTCCGGTGGCGCCGCGACACTCACTGGTTCTTCAATAGGAACTCTAGCCTCCATATTATCAATAACTAAAAAGACAGCCATAAACATTAAAAATATTACAACTACATACCGCATTCCTGTACCTCCTTCATATTTTTAGTATAAAACTGGTAGATAACCGTACTCGTTGCAATCATTGAGTATACGACCATTACCAATACCAATATGAACATGGCAAAGGTCCATTTGCACCGCCTCATTTTCTCACCTCCTTTATTTTATTATATTATAATAATTTATAAAGGAGAATATTAACCGTAAATTTAATTCTAAGGCTAATTTCTTACTTACTACTAGTTCGTAATACTTTTCTAAGGGGTAACTAAGGGGAAATTTTACGGACGTGTAACAAGTAAAATAATTTAAATAAAGAAAAAAGAACCCTCCCTTATATAATAAGGAAGGGAAGGGGAAAATTCTTAGTGCGGTTTTGGGTCTTTGTATCCCTGTTCTTCTTCACGCCTTTCGTACTCATCATGCACATTAAAGTATGACACTTGGTAGCGGGAAATATGATGATATTCGTAGTTAGCTAGCTCATACTCAAACTGTGCTCGTTGCAGTTCGCCAAGTATCTCATATAGGCAATCAGTATAATGATAGATGGATTGAGCAATGGGGCGAAGTTTAGCTACTACCAACTCATTTGCAACTTGGTGTGCCTCGTTGTAGACCTTCCACATAGTAGATATAATGCCCTGTAGCGTTGACTTGGTATCTACAAGATGCGACACATCAATTGAACCATCCATTGGATTCATCTCAATCTTATACATATCCCATATTTCATGGACGAGTCTATCTACTATATTACCTGCCTTCCTATACAAGTAGCGGAGGCGGCGTTTTTCACCTTGCAGACCACATTTATGAGCTTTCAATGCTGCCTTACGATTCCATGTGGCGCTAGCCTCAAAGAGGTTTAGGGCTCTTTGGATTAGAGGTTGAGCTTCAAGATTCATGCTGCACCTCCTATAAATTTACTTTATGATGTGTATGTGTCTGATCACCCTTAGTAGATTTTAGCGAGCCCATATACTCTGCAACACTCTCAATGAAATAGGCCACATGTTTTTTCTCTTCAGGGTCATGTATTGCAAGCTCAAGTTGTCGTACATGCATCATAGCATCCTCAGCTAAAAACAAATAGATGCTGTGGCTTGTCATGCTATAGTAGTACAAGTAATCAATAACTCGCTTTAGCTCTTTCTTCACAGCATGGCCTTCTCCATGATGAAGTTCTTGTAGATGGTCATGATAAGAGGCCATTCCACCAAGATGTTGAGCTTGTCCATGGTGAGGTCCTTGCTTTGTTAAAGATTTTATATGATCGTGGGCTTTGTGCATACCAGTTAAATAGTCATAATCAGGGCTATAAGGCGCTGGGTGGGTGTATTCCTTATGCATCTACTATCTCTCCTTCAATAATTTTATCACTTCGGCGTGAAATTTGGCGTTTTGTTCTACTGATTTTCTGTTAAGTGCAAGCTGTTCTTGGATGCAACTTAATATAAAAAAGTTAACTCCAGCATTAAAAAGGGTTGCATTAAAATTAGCAATGGCTATATCCTTATCACTTGGCCACTGCAATGGCTGATGGTTTGGCGAGTTTTTGAACATCGCTTCTCACCTCTGCTAATTCACAAGTAAGTACTTTACTTTCTTCGACAAGTGCAGCCACTTGAGCTACTATCTGGTTATTAGCTTCACTCATAGCATTCACGGATTGTTCTATTCTATGAAGAGTAACTTCAAATTTGTTAATTACTTCTGATACCATACCCAGCATTCCTGCACCTCCCTGCTGTTGTACTGGTTGTACCTCAGGTTGCGGTTGATGATATTGAGCAGCACTCTGGGCCCACTGTCCAAGTTCTGATATTGCTTGTACTGGATTTTGAGTAAACTGCTGAAGTTGTGGTGCAAATTGCTGTAGACCTTGCTGTAGTTGGGCCATTTTTGCTAGGTTCTCTACAAATGACCTTCCTTGTGGGCTACTTGCTATGAGGTTGTATACTAAGTCAGGTGTGAATTGTAACTGTGGTTGTTGTCCGTTCATCTACTAACGAACTCCTTTCAAATTAGGCTAGAGGCGGCGCTGAGCCGCCTCTGCATGATTGTCATGTTAAGGCACTGGGGTGATATTATCATCGGAACCTGCAGCACCATTGTAGGTCATATGCTTTAGGCCACAGAACACTACAAAGTGTGCAACAGCTGACGGCAGCCCATTGGCGCCGAACCCCAAGCGATACTTAGAAGTCTCGATATTTCCACATCCTATGAATCTTCCACTTCTAAGTTTTCCAGCTACTACTATATCTCCAAAGTTGTCAATCAACGGATACTCTTTACCATTGATTAATAAACTTACAGCTTCAGTCCCAACGAAGGCTGGGAAGGCCGTCCCTATAGTTAGTAGATATATGGCTCTCTCTTCCAATGGCATTATATTAGTTTCAATAACAAACTTAGTTCCTAATGTAACTGTTATATTTCTAGCTCTTAAGTACTTAATCATTTTGGTCACTCCTTACTAGCTTTTAAGGCAGCCGATACCTACAAGAATAACTATTATTGGTTAGCTCCACTCCAGCAATGGCTCTCAGAAGCAACTCTTACTCTAGGTATAAAGTTTTCAAAAGGATTTTGCTGAATGTAGGCAGGGACTGGAGCGACAGGTTTCATAGCAGCTATGATTTCATTCTTATTGAGCTGGCCCTCTAAAGAAGCAATTCTTGCAGCTTGTTCTCTCATAATAGCGTTAGACTCAGTATCTTTAACAGCACACTTAACTTCAGCAAGCTCTTTCATAATGGCACCAAAGTTAGCTTGTTCACGTAACTGAGCTTCATAACCCATTCTAGTGATATTTAAATTAGTTTCGCAGCAGCACTCTGCTACTTGACGGGATAGCGCACAGATTTCTTTTTCGGTGAGGTAGCGGTTTTCAAGTAGGCCGTGTTGAGTATTGCAGCAGCAATCTTTAATAGCCGCTAGTAGTTGAGTGTTTCCGAGGAGTACATCTTTTTGTAGGCCAAATGCTGCGGCGAGCTGTCCGCAATGACGTTCAAGTATGTCACGTTGGATTCCAAATAGGTCTTGCTGTAGAGTTACAGTCTGTTGAACTTGTTCACGTCTATCATCAGATATTTCTTTAAAGAGCAATCCATCGCCCCAGTGACCACCATAGCCATGTCCGTAACCGTGTCCAGGATTGTTAACTTGAATTACTTTTTCTCCACCGTCACAACCACATCCACAACCTCTGCCATGTCCACGTCCTGGAAAGAGAGCGTCACCTACAAGTCCACCAGCTAATCCGCCTAGAAAAGCGCCGCCGGTTGCTCCGCCGAATATATTACCGCCGCCCCAACCATAGCCACCAGGCATTCCACCTGAAATGTCAAAATTCTGCCAAGACATCCTTATAACCTCCTATTTATAATATTTTATGTATGCATACATATTAATATTATAAAATAAAAAGTACCGCTTATGTGTGTACACAAACGATACTAAAAGGTTACTTTATTAAAAGAGCTTAGCTAACGCCTCGCCGTGCCAAGCTTTAACTGTTGGATATTCTACGCCCAGCGCCTCTGCCGCTTGGGATAGAGAGTAGTCATCTCGATAAAGGTATCGCAGTAGAATTCGATACTTAGGTTTAAGTAGCGCTTGTGAAACTACTAGTTCAAATTCATCTAACGTTTTGATTGCTCGAAGGCGGTGCTTTCTTTCAATATGCGGCGACCATTGGTAGGCATCTACTATATCAGCATGTCCGCTGATTATAATTGCCGCGAAAGCACTTAGTAATACACTTAGGAATAAATCTATACTACAGACTAAAAACAAAGAACAAAACATCGCCGTGGTCCATATTAAACACTTCTGCCAGCTCTTAAAGTGCTTTGCCTTTTTAATAGTCATTCTAACTACTGTAAAAGATAAAAGTACAACCAATATGCTTTGCCAATCTAAACCTAGTAGGTACCCGAGGAGACAGACTAAAGCTGTCTCCACGAGATTGAATAAAATGGTTGGCAAAAGCTTATATTCACCCATTAATTATTCACCTCCCTCGGTATCACAAAAGAATACCCAAGAATACATTTTTCCACCTCCTTACTGAGTAAGAAAGTAAACGATAGCATAATTTGTAGCTACTATAGCTAAGTTAAATAGTATGATACTTACATTTCTTACTGTAATAGACTTAACTTTTTTGCTACCCCCTATGTTCCAAATTCTACAATACCAATTATAGAATTTGTGTAAGAGTTGCTTTAGCATAAAAGGTAGGGCTAAAAGTGTAAGCTGTGTCATATAAAGAGCTGTCCAGTAATTTGGAATAAAAACAAAATAAACTAAAGAAATTAATAGAACTATTGTCATTATCATTAAAATACAAATTGCATCAAGCCAATAAGTCATGCTACCATATAGTAGCTTTAAGGCACCAAATACAAGTAAACAAAATAAAGTATAAAGAAGAAGATTATGCCTAATAGTAATAATACAAGCTATAAATAAGATAAAAATTACTATAAATAATAGGAACTGTTTCTCCTTTAAGTCTTTCATAAAAATAAGCATTAATGTACAGAAAAGAGCTTGTGGTAATACCCCAAAGAAAAGACTTAAGAACCAAGTAGAATCAATCATTTAATAATAACCGTATTAGCCTTTGAATCCCATATTATTTCGTTGTTCAGGGTATCTACAAGCTCTCTTAATGGTACGTATGTTTTGTCTCCGATGAGTTTACCGTCGATTTCCTTTCCTTTAACAATGATTTTAATAGTTGGCATAGGTATTACCTCGCTTTCAAGTATGTATTTTAGAAGTATACTCATATCAAAGTTCCTACCTGGGCATGCTGTTGCGTCCCAGCGGCGATGATCACTTACTAATTCAATAGGGTGTCGATTCATTATACGTCTACATAAATCAGCAGTGAAGCGGTACAGTTTATCTGATGGCTTTTCAACGTCAAAGTTACCTACCACACAAATCCCAATACTATCATGATTACGTGGTATACAATGTGCACCAGTTTCCCATTCTTGTCTACCTTGTATTGCTTGAAGAACATTGTTAACATATTCGACTACCCAATGATACCCAATATTCCGCCATCCTTTAGACATATGGTACCGCCTTATGGCATCAAAATCTCTAAGAACAAGATTATCAGGAGTGGCGCTGTGATGAACAACTATATGCGACTTTGTCATTATCCTATTCCTTTCTGTATATCCGCAATCATGCTTTTAATGATATTATGATTAGTCATTGCAGCTCTTAACAGTTCTAAGATATGCTCAGAGTTATGAGCTAGAGCTGAACTAGAGACGTTTATGTAGTCTAATCTAGTATAGAGCTTATCAATATCTTTAGATAAAGCAACATTATTTGCTTCAATAGAGACTCGAAGATTATTAAGGGCTATCTCTTGTGTTGCTTTTATACCTACAAGTGCTTCTGTATTAGTAGAGACTACTGTTAGTAGATGTTGCTCTCGTTCCATATAAATCCTAAGGCGTTCTTGCTCTGCTTCTTCTTTTGCTCTATTGTTCTTAGACATAAGATAATAGATAGGTAAGAAAATAACCAAAAGACCTATTAGCACCACAATAAAAAAGTGAATTAAATCATTCTGTGTAGCGCCACCAATCTGTTCAATTATTGCTGCAGGTTCACTCATCAGCATCCTCCTTCCACAGTAAAAGTTCACCAGTCTCATTATCTACTAGCAACTCTCCTGAAATGGCGTCCATTGCAAGGTACTTGCCAGGCGAAGGGCTGGGTCCTATAGTGATAAGCGCTTGCCATGTCTCACTTGCTATGGAGATTTCCTCGCTATAGCCTGTCACTAGTGCAATTATTACACCAGAAAAGCTAGTAGGTATATCTACTACCGCTACTCCATCTATTCCATAAACAATTTTTTCTTGTATGAAGTAAGATTGTTGTAGCTCTATTCTATAACACTCATATATGTCCTCATTTGGCGATATGGTGAATGTTATTATATTTCCACTTACTGAATAGGTAACTTGTGGCACTGTGCCGCGGCGCTCTCTTCTATGTATTGGACTAAGTATAAAGCTATGTGGTATATGTTGCAATGTGTAAAATGCCATAGCGCCAAATGCTGGTAAGTGTTTTATTCCAAAGTTTCTTAGCTGCCGCACTGTAACCATTGCTGGGTGGTCTTCAAAGATTATACCAGTATAGTTACCTTCAAAAGGATAAGTTAGCTTGTTCATTAATTGAGCAGTGCTCTCATCTATACCATATAGCCACAAATCATTAGTAGGTTCGTGCCCCATCACTGGCTTCCATATTAACCCATGAGGTATTTGGTGTTCAAAGTCTAAAGGCATCTACTAGAATCCTCCAAATGAAATTGTTGCATTAAGGTCCAAAACATATTGATCAGTTTTATGGATACCATTAACAAAATAAGATACTCTAACTACATCTAATGGATCTATGCTTCCACTAATAGTTACTTGAGTATAAGTATTAGGAACAATTCCTTGAGTAAGCACTCTTATATTAGAAGCCCTACTTGGTAAAGCTAAAAAGCAATTAGCGTGCCCTCCAACAAAGCAAGCAGAGGTAGTAAAATAAGCCACCATTAAATGGGTAGAAAACCATTGATTATTTCTATACATAAAAAGTACAGGACTATAACACTCAGTACGAGCAGCACTTGCAGTATTACTATTAGCTACTATAGCTAAATTAGAAGCATTATTAAAAACAGCTTGAGTAGGTTGTATGCTATCTTGGGTACTACCCATTGTTGTAGCATGTTCATACTCAAAAGTCCAAGTAGTACCTGACCGTCTGTATATTTTATGATATAAGATAGTAGCACTAGCAGTTATAGTTCCTATTATTAAGTTGCTATCTGGAGAAATAGTAACTGCTCTATTAGCCGCTCCACCTGTTCCACCAGTAGGTAGTCCAGTTTGTTGTATAAATTGAGTGCCATTCCACTGATAAATAAGCGCCGCAGCACCCCATTGACTAATCACTAACCATAGCCCATTATCTGAAATTGTAATATCATTTACACCAATAGTTAATGAACTAGGATTTATATCAAACAAGGTAGTAACTTGATTTAAAATATTACCATTTCTTTGATAGGCTATTAAACCTGTTGAAGTCATTGCAATTAGGTATTGACCATTTGGAGTCCAACATGCTGCATATACTCTAGAGGTTGGATTAATATCCATAGTATTTGTATAAATACCACCATTTAATTCTGTAAACATATAAGTATGAATAAATGGCGATACATCATTTGTAAGAACATATAAGTCATTATTTGGGTGCCACGCCACTCGCCCAGCAGCAAGATAATTATTTGTTACTACAGCTAACCTAGGAACTGTATGCGGTACATCTACTGTTAATGGCTCTACCTTTATAGGCTTTCCAGTTTGTCTAACTTTATAAGGTAAACTATCTATTAATAAATATTGCCCATTTTTAGTAGCAGCACATGCTCTTTGCTCTTCAGTTATTGGAATACCGTCTGTAGTTGTAGTAAAAACATCAGGAAATTGTGCAACTGTGGATGCTCTAGGTGTATTATTTACAGTTACTACAACTGATAATGGATCTATAAATTTAGAAGGTAGCATTTGTACATTGTCATTTCCAATTATTATGTTATTATATTGGGTACCTGTATATTGAGTATTAGGTAGCCCTACATTAAATAAGCCTATTATTGCAGCTTCTCTTACATTAACATTAGCTTGAGTTGTTTGAAAACGTAAAGTTGGAAATGTTATAGTGTTACCTGACCCTGCTGGTGTTGTTAAGGCTATGGCACTAACCCTTTGTATTCCTTGAAAATTGTCAAAATCTATAGTAATGGCAGTACCCTCAGAACTAAGTATTGACCCAGAGGTATTTCCATCAGAAGCCCATATTGGTTCATTAGAGATATCAAAATTTATGATACCTACTGCACCATTAAAAGTTGTAGTATTAATTGCAGATGTAGCTTGAGTAAGATAATTTACTAAAGTGTTAGTAGATACTCTAGTTAATCTCATATTGTTACCCATTGCATATCTACTAAAGACTGTTGCATAAATAGTTACAACATCAAGAGACGTTTTAGTGATAGTGATAGTGTTGCCTTCACTATCTTGTAATAATGAATGGGTAACTAAGTTTCCAGAAGCTGAACCATAAGCAATACCTACCTCAGAAATGACCGCACCAACATACTCTTCAGGGTTAAGTACTATTCTATAAGTTACTGAAGATATAGGAAAGTCTCTAACTCTAGAAGATAGTACTACAGCTTTTTCTCCTAAGAAAGTAAACAAAGAGGTTCTACCTGGATTTAGTACTCCAGTTCCTGTACCAAAATGAATATGAGAGAAAAAAGCAAGTCTACCTACTAGTCTTGTATATAAAGCAGTTAAGATTATATTATAGCTAGTAACATGTTGCTTAACTTCTCCAGTTATAGCATCAGTTACTACTATATCAAATCTATTGTGAATTCCTATATCCATATGTCTATCCATTATATCCTCCTTATAGTGGTACAGTTCCTACATGCAATAATCCAACATTCAATATACAAGAGGCCTCTAAGTTCTCTGATGTATATCCATTCTTATAAGTTACCATAGGTAAAGCAATATTTAAGGTACAAGTTGCTTCTACATTTTCTTTATGATAAGCAGAGTAATCTCCTACTAAGTATAATGCTACATTTAAATTACTAGTTGCTTCTACACGTTCTGATAAATAGCCACTTAACCTCGCCGCGGTGTCTGGAATTACAAAATTATAAGTACCGCCTGGTAATGGGAACTTTGCTCCATTATTTTCTGCCCATAAAAATATATTATGAGGAGTTTGAGCATTTAGTATAAATTGTCCTGTACCATGACTATCTGGTAAATACGCTGTATGAGTTAATACCATTGCTGTATTAGTAATATCTAATGGCCGTGTTGCAGAAACAGTTCTTAATCTATTTTGACTATCCCTTATAGCCATTCTACCCTGTAGACCTACTAGTGGTGGTAATGGTTGCCAATTTACCATATCCCATTCAGCTGATACCATTGATTCATTAAAGTACACTATTGTCTCATAATCGTTATCTTCTGATGGATGTATAGCTACTATCTGTGGATCCATTGGGCTTGCTAAAGTTACATCAAGCTCACAGAATGTAAAGATATTTACATTTTCTACACTATTAGCTTGATAGTACCTTCTGGTAAGTAATGAGAACCCAAATCCATCATCATCTGTTACTGAAAACACTACCCTAAAGTCATTAACTCTGTTTATTGTAATAGTCTTAAATGGTCTTATAGCTGCAACACTAAAGGGAAGTACCTGCTCATTTTCCCATATAAATGTTCCTGCATTATTAAAGAACCTTCTATAATAGGCGTTACCATCAGTCTTAATGTAAGCTACAAGTAACCCTACATCATTTATAACTGCAGCATCCTGGTAGAGCCACCCTCTTAGCATCGCCACTTTAGTAGCATTAGATGCTAATAAAATTCTAGTAGATGAACTTTGAAAATGCTGTATATAAAGATCGCCAGTTTTATCTATATAACATATATGTGGAAATTCATCTGTTATATACCGTCTACCATCTGCTGTAGCGAACCATTGAGCATTAAACTCTATAGCTACTTCTGATACATTCTGTATCATAAAGTCACTTGTCCATTCAGTTATCCCTATAGTAGTAGGATAGGCGTGTCTTACCATTGCATTATCTTGAAACATTCCTATAGTGTAAAAGACTGATGGATCTGGGCGCTGCGGCATTGTTCGTGCTGTAAAGTCATGAATCTCGGTTCCTGTATCTAATTCTCTTATAGCTAAATGTGCCGCATCTATAAAGTAGATAACTGACCGTGTATCTACTAGTGCTGCTCCAACTTCACATTGCATCGTCACATAGAAGTTGTGGAACCCAGCATTGCTTTTTAAGTAGGTGTGTGGAAAACCAAATGAGTGTTTACCCGGCCCAACATTTTCTATTATTGGAGAGAACAATGCCTTATGCCTGTCATCGTACATTCTAAAAACGACTCTTGCTGAGCCAGGTGTCTCATAAGATAATGCTACATAACCTGCAGCATCAATTCTTCTTAGTAGTGTAGCAGTGATTAATGCTACAGTGGTTTCATAGTGATCTATCTCTATATCATGAGTGTTATAGTCAGCTACTATTCTAGGTATATTTTGACGTAATTCATTAATAATAGTTTCTATATCTTGTGTAATCATTTCAACACTTAAACGTTGAATAAAGCATGGTGTTTTAGCATCTATAATTACATCAAAACTATCATAGAATCCTACTGGTAATCTTATTGGTATTTCACAGAACCCGCCTCTATTATTTACTAAGAAGCAATAAATTACATCTTCTACTTCAACTGCTTTTATTCTTAAGGTTAGCACCACTTCAGCATCATATCCAGATTGCTGTGGCTCTATTACACATCTTACTATAGCGGTATCTATTAATGATGCTACTTCATCAATTGTTATTTGTGCTTCAGCATAGCCTGGTGCCACAAATTCAAAAGATAACTGTGACATTGTAAAATTAACACCGGACCACCTAGTGCTGAGTGTTGGAAGAATATTCACACTAGGCACCTCCTATTGCTAATACATTTAGTAAAGTTAAATGAGCACTTAGACCTCCATCATATCTCATTTTGTTTATAACTACTATTCCTCTAAAGTCAAGGCCATAACGCTCACTTACAACCTGTATAGTAGAGCCTAATGTTATAAGAGGATTTCCTCTAGTGTTAAGCTCAATAGTCTGCATCTTAGTCCTTACATATGTAGATAAGTATCTCCTGTATGCCGCGGCGCTGAGCGCTGTTTGTATAAACTCATTCTCTACTTTAAGACAGCGCCCCTCGCCATGTATCTCAAATGTGGGCATATCTACTATAGTGCCCATCATATTGAAGTCTATCGTGTCGTCACCAGTATTGAATATCTGTCCTGAGAATCTTATTGCAGAAGCATTATTTAATACAAACTCTGGATGGAATCTTCCATTAAGATTTACAGACTCTATGTATCTTACTGGGCTAGGGCTAAATACTGCATCTTGAATGGTATAGTTCTCTAGCACTCTTATATCAGACATTGTAAAGATACTTTGCCCAGTTATTAGTTCTGGGCGATAATACTGAATTGATGCATCATCATATTGCATTATAAATTGCTGTGGCAATGTGATATCTTTAATCTGGTCATTATCAGTAATAACTCTATAAGTCTCTGTAAATGGTAGCCTACCTATCTCTATTACTCCATCTCTTCTACAATTAGAAGAAAATATTTTAGCATTAAGTAATGTATTTAAAGAATCCCTTCTTGTTTCTAGTGGGAACAAGAAGGGCGTTGGGGTTAAAGTTTGACTTTCAAATGGTAATTCCCTCATTAGTTCCTGTAAATAAGCTAATGTATTTTGTTCTACTACTCTTAGATTTGGCACTTCTGGATCACTAACAAATAAATAAGTTCTGTCATAACATAGAGCATCTATTCTTGCATAGTTATCAGCAACTCGCCAATCAGCTAAATAAAACCTACCTAAGTTTATCCATTCTGTCTCACCTAAAGTGCATATAAATGCATCTATTACTACACCCTGTAATATCCTATTATAGAATGGACTAGCAGAGTTAGTAGGTGAAAACATTGCATCCATATTCCATAACGAAAAAGAAAGTGTATTAACCGTTATATTAGTAAGTGGACTATCATCACTAAGCCCTACATCTTCAAGTATCTCTGCATCTATTAAGACATTATCTCGAGTGACTTCGAAAGGAGGTGCTGCAGTGCCGAAGAAGTACATATTAAGTTTAAAATCTATCATACGACTAGCTTCATTATAATCTTGGTCTACTGCAGGTCTCATCTACAAGCCCCCTTATATTTATTATACGCTAAAACGCTTGAAATTATTTCTCAATTAAATTAAAATTGACATCTTTCCATACCCAATTTTTAGTAGCTCTATGTAAATCTGTTGGAATAGAGCCACTATATACTGTTGCTGTTCTTACAGCGCTACTTTCAGGATATTGTAGTAGATAAAAAATCTTATCTGTATTCCATATAGCTTCTAGTATCTTATCTAATTCTCTAGCATTAATAGCTTTATAGGTAAAATAGAACTTTCTTTTCTTAGCTATTAAGTCACCTACCATATCAGCATTTGCTAAGCGTTCCATATTAGTAACATTGTAGCGCTCTATTCTAAAAGTAGAGGGATTCTTTATTGTTATGCCATTAACTATAAACTGAGACATATTAACCTCTCCTTACACCTTCATTTAACCTTATAACCTGCATCTTTCTTTCCAATTCTCTAAGGCTCCTATCATCAGCTATTAAAGTTCCTACATATAATGGTTGTAGATTCTCCCCACCGCCACCAGTATTCATTTGTGCAAACATTGGGCCTAGAGCTTCTATAAGCCCCGTCGCCACGGCATCTACAAATGGCCTCATAGCCCTGTCATGTTCAAGAGGAATTATTGCTTCAGCTTTATTCCCTTCAGCGAATCTTGCTATATGCTCTTGATCAAATATTCCACCTGTTGCTCTTCCTGATAGACTGCCAGCATTTACAGCGCCACTTACTGATACAGAAGCTGTCTTACCAGCCCATAAGTTTCTCCACCAACTATCAACTTTAGATTTTATATTGTTTAGCCAACTACTAAGTGAGCTCCACAAATTACTGAAGAAAGTTCCAATACTTGATATAATTCTACTTAAGTGAGAACTTATAGCAGCTTGCCTTTGTGCAAACCAAGAAGTAAGTTTGCTACTAATAACATTTAAACCTGACTCTATTTTAGATTGAACTGTTGCTAAAAAGCCAGTAATAAGTGGCCCTAAATTAGAAAAGAAAGTAGCAGCTTGATTTTGCAAACTACCATAAAAAGTTAGCCCACCAGAAAGTATATCAGAATAGAATTTTGAAGATTTCTGAGTTAAATCACTATAATGAGTTACCCATTTTGAGGTAACGTCTGCAATAAATTGAGTAGCTCTTTCTCTTATTTCAGTTAACCAAGTAAGATGGGCGAAAGCATTTTCTGAGAAGAACACACTAGCATTTTGCTTTAATGTATTATAATGTTCAACCCACTTTGGAGCAATCTCTGTAAAGTACAAAAGAGTTCTTTCTCTTATACCACTTAACCAAATAGAAAAAGATGCAAAGTTTTCAGAGAAGAATACACTTGCATTCTGCTTTAATAGAGCATAATGTTCAAGCCAACTAACCATTGTCTCAGTAAAGTACAATGTAGCAGACTCTTTAAGACTATTAAAGAAATAAACATACTCTGCAATCTTCCCAATAAACCAATTAAAAGTTTTTTCTTTCAAGCTACTATAGTAGTTATCCCACAGCATCGCCGCTTCCGTGAAGTAATTAGTTTCTTTATCTCTTAGCATACTAAAGAAAGTAGTATACTCTGTTATTTTTCCACTAATCCAAGATGTGGCACTGTCTTTTAAAATATTATAGTGCTCTGTCCATTTTGATACAGTTTCTGTAAAGAACTGATTAGCTTTATCCCTTATATTATTAAAGAAATTAGTATAATCAGCAATCTTCTCATTAAACCAAGGAGTTGCTTTACCTTTTAATGTATTATAATGCTCAGTCCATTGTGCAACAGCTTCCATAAAATAATTAGAAGCTTTAGTTTTTATATCATTAAAGAATCTAGCATACTCTGCTATCTTATCATTAAACCAAGGAGTTGCTTTACCTTTTAATGTATTATAGTGTTCAATCCATTTAGAAGTAGCCTCAACAAAATACTCAGAAGCTTTAGTTTTTATATCATTAAAGAATCTAGCATACTCTGCTATTTTCTCATTAAACCATGGGGTAGCTTTACCTTTTAATGCATTATAATGCTCAACCCATTTTGTAGTAGTCTCTACAAAATAATTAGAAGCTTTAACTCTTAAACTATCTAGCCATTTTGCAAAATCATCAAAATTAGTATTAAAGAACTCTTTAGCATTACCACCTAAGATTAAGGCCCAATCAAAAATGTCATTTTTCATTGTAGAAGCAAAGTTTCTTGAACTAGTAATAAGCTTATTAAAATAAGCTTCAGCATTACTACCTAAAATTACTGCCCAATCAAAAATGTCATTTTTCATTGTAGAAGCAAAATTCTTTGAATTAGCTATAAAATCACTAAAATAAACTTTAGCGTTTTGTAAAGTTCTCTTAAAGAAATCATCTAAATTACGATCAGCAATCAGTGCCCAGTCATAAATATCTGTTTTCATATTAGAAGCAAAGTTCTTCGCCGCAGTTACAAAGTTATTAAAGTAAAATTTAGCAGCTTGTAAAGAAGTATTAAAGAATGCAATCATTTTAGTATCTACATTTGCTAGCCATTTAACTACCTCTTCATCTAACTTCCTCCACCCATAAGCTATTGAAGAACCAAGATTACTAGAATAAGTTTTAGCGCTTTGTACAGCTTTCTTCAAAAAAGTAACTACTTTAGTATCTATATCTGATAGCCACTTAACTACTATATCGTCTAATATCTTCCAGCCATAGGCTATTGAGGAAGCGGTATCTTTTGCCCACGTCCCTAAATAGTTTTTAATCTTATGGAACCATTCTACATACCAACTATATACACTAGTCACAAATGTGTATACGCCCTGCCCTATTTTAGCAAAGAACTCTTGATGCTTTGTATGTAAAAGGGTGAAAGTATCTACTAACCATCTTCCTAACTTTTCAGCGTTAGTTGTAAGGAATGTGGTGATCGTTTCCCAGTTTTGTACTATTAAAGCTATTGCGGCACCTAAAGCAGCACCAATAGCATATCCAATCAGACCACCAACAGGTCCAAAGAACAGACCTATAGCGCCGCCTAATGCAGCGCCCCATCCAGCTGCCATACCTGTAGGGGTCTGGAAGAACAGTATAATCTTTTCCCAAAATAACCCTAACAGACCACCAGCAAAAGCTCCTATAGTAGCTCCTATTGCAGCGCCGACGGGTCCACCCAACAATCCACCAATTACAGCCCCTATAGACATTCCAATTGCTGTTCCAAGTGAAGCTCTAGCAGCATCTCTTTCTTCTAGCCTAAATTTATTAGCTAAGATTCCCCAAAGTAGACTTGTTAGTCCACCAGCTAAAGTTCCTATTGCAGCACCAATTATAGCACCTACAGGGCCCCCTAATAATCCACCGATTATAGCTCCTATTGTACCACCAAGTGTAGCTACAAATGAAGCTCTATTTGCATCTGCTTGAGATAGCCCAAACACATCTGCAAGCTTATTCCAAAGCATGCTAGATAGCCCTGACATCAAAGCACCTATCGCCGCACCTATTGCGGCACCGGCAGGGCCTCCTAATAGTCCCCCTATTATAGCACCAATTGCAGCAGCTAACCCCATTGCAATTTGCTGTGGCGGTTCAATGCCTAAATAATCCATTATCTCTTCCCAGAAATACCCAATAGTACCACCTATTAATGCACCAATTGCAGCACCTAATGGACCACCTAACAATCCACCTATTAATGCACCAATGAGCGCCCCCAGGCCCATAGCTAATAACTTATCTTTTATAGCTTCCCATAGCCCCATTACATAACCAGCGGCAAACTCCTCAAAGTCAGGAATCTCTGGAACTCCTACATCTAACCCAGGAAAGGCCATTATCTCATCATCCCATGGCATTTCATCAAGTCCATCACCAATGCCTTGTTCAGTAAGTCTAAATACTTCATCAAAAGATAGTAAGGTTTTATTAGCTTTCTTTGTAGCTTCTTCAACACCTTCCATATCTTCTTTAGTTTCTTTTAATCTATTATTAAACTTTTCTAAGTCTGATTCTCTTTCTTTTTGAGAAGGTAATAGTAGTTTATTAGGGTCAACACCTTGGAAAGTAGTTAGTCTTCTAAATAGGTTAGCTAAAGCATTATCAGCATCCCTAGAAGCTACAGCTACACCTACAAGTACACCCGCTAATAACCCAAAGAATAACAACACTGGATGCCGTGTCAACATCATGCCTAAAAATGCTAAAGCTTTAGTAAGAGCATTTACTAAAGCAATGATTTTAGCCATTATAAAAGCGCCCATCATTCTTAATCTGAATATTACCCATGCTATTGAAGCACCTATCAATACAGCAGAAAGTAGCCTCATAGCAGTTTCATTTTTAGTTATTAGCTGTAATAAACCAGCAAATATTTGCCCAACAGTAACTACTACTGGTGCTATCATATTAAAGATATAAACAATGCCTAGGACTAACCCTCTTAAAACTCTATTTGCAGACTCAAGAATATTCTTTGCAATAGTCCATATATTAATAAGATTAGCAAAGAATGTCCTAAAAGTACTTTGTAGCTCTACTGGAATTAACCTCTCAAATAGCCCACCTATACCTTGGGTATCTATAATATCTCTAAATTCTTGCATAAAGTCAGCAGTACGCCTTAAAAAAGCTTTGTACTGTAATGCTACAGGCTGAAATAATTCATGAAAAACCATTATAGCATTATCTTTAATACGCTCAGTTAAGCCCTTTATGGTATTTTCCATTTCATATAGTAAAGCACCATACCGCTCATTTATACCATCAATTATTGCATTGATAGCTTCACCTGCTGGAATATACTCTTTAGCTATATTTTTAAACTGCTCTTGAGTAATACCTAACTTCTCATTCAAGATTTCAAATACTGGAATATTTGCTTCAGCTAAGCGCCGCAGCTCTCTACCAGTTACTCGGCCCTTGTTTTGAATCTGTCCTAAAGCAGCTATTATAGTAGGTATCTTTGAAGTGTCACCCATCGCTACAGCTGCATTCATAACTCCTTGCATAACATACATTAAGTTCTGATACTCAAAACCATAAGCTAATAACTGCTTCGCCGCTTGGTCCGCTTCTTTGAATTGAAACGGCGTTATAGCGGCGAAGTCCTTAAGAACATTTACAAATTCGTTTACAAGAGTAGTATCACCAAAGAATTGCTTATAAGCAATATGAGATTGTTCTAATTGAGTTGTAAAATCATATACTGCTCTTGTAGCATTAGTAATATTTTGAAAAGCACTATAAAACACTTTAGAAACTAATATACCTTGAACAATTCTCCAAGGGTCTTTAAAGGCTCCTCTTCTTTGTGGTTGTCCTGGTATGTTTCCAGTTAAGGCACCATTATATGTAGCAGCAAATGTACTTAACATACCTGAAGCTTGATTTAAATTAGCTGCAAAATTTGCAATATTTAGATTTAAGTTAGCTGTTAAGTTTGAAAATACTGACATATAACATCCCTTTCTACCATCCAGGTATTTGATCTATATATCCCATTCCTGAAGAAGTTGATTGCTTTTGCTTACCCCACATTTGTTGCTGTATTCGCTGATGCACTTCTAGCTGAGATTTAAATTTTCTTGGAGTTAAACTCCAAACTTCCTTTTCAGTATATTGCAACCAAGCTCTACCAACATACAAAATATAAGGCCAATCCCAATTATCCTTCAAAAATGGATCAGCTAGTTTGGGTCTTCTTCACTACTTAGCTCCTGTGCCACCTCGGCTGACTTTTGAGCTACTAGCTCTGTTCCTTTTACTTCTGGCATATCATTGCTAAAAGCTTCATTAAGAGACTCCATTAGGTCACTCATATAAGTAATATCAATAAGACTACCGACTTGCCGCTCAGTAAGGTCTGGATCATCTTCTATAAAGCCTGCCCAGAGAACTGCTCTTAAAGCTTTAACGCTATTAGCTTCTAGCTCTTCAAAAGCTTTTTCAACTGTTCCATAACGCTCTTCTAACTCGGCCATGGCATTGAGGGTGAACTTTACAGTTCTCTCAATGCCATCAAGTAAGGTAATCTTAATAGCTTTTCTTCGTACTTCCTTTACATTAGCCATTAAGCATTCCTCCTAATTTTTATGATGCGACTTCAGCAACTGTCAATGTATGTTGAGTTAATTTTAAGATGCCATCACCAGCATCTACAATAGCCATAGCTACTACCATTCCTGGATCTGCTGTTATCGGACTGCCCTGAACATAAGTAGTTAATGTGCCTAGCGCTGTTGTAGCGTTATCCCCTACCATTGGAGTAGGCACCTTACTAGTTTTAAGAGCATACTTAAAGCTTGCCCCTGAAGGTAGTCCTTCAGATATAGTAGCTACGGTGGTACCTGTGGTAACGCCGGGAGCAAATGTAATTACCATAGGCGGTGCAGGTATAGGACCAACTGTACCTTCAATTACTGTAACTTCAGTAAAATTAGCAGTAATTGTTGCTTGTAAAGCACCAGTTTGTAAGTTCTGCATTATGCCACGTAAATCTTCAATGATTAACGAATCAATCTTTGCAGCTACAATCTGATTAGTATTAGGGTTCCTAGTTAAAGTTAAAACTTGTGCCATTTACTTGCTCCTTTCTTAGCTTGGGAATCTAACGCTTGTAAACCAAGTAGCTATTAATGAAGCAGAAGCACCAGGAGCATCCTGATCAAGTTCATACTTCCAAGGCTGTAAGCGTCGTCCCGCAACTACATATTCATATATTAATTTAACAAATTGCCCAGAGATTGTATCTGTCTGGAAGTTAATAGAATCTCCCTTAGTTTCATTGTTATCCTCTGGTGCAATAAAGCGGCCTTTGTAAAGCCAAACATAACGATAATTACCGTTTGATTTCAACGATCTAAAACCAATCGCTACGAATGGTGCTATATCATTCCCAGCAAATACAACTGCTCCATTGCTATCAATGGTATGTCCAAGTAAATCCGCTTTATTTTGAGAAGTCAATTGAGCTTTATTAATTTCAACATCAATTGAACCCAAAGTAGTAGCCGTTTCATAAGGACCATCATCAGCAAATAGAGTTTCTTGTGATGCATTAGGATTGATATTCACTGAAATAACACCAGGTGCTCTAATCGGAACACTATAGGTAGGCGGAGTAGATACTGTATCTTCAGCGGTCATTATTGCATAAACTAAATTATCACAACCTATTCTTGTAGCCATTTTTTACCTCCTTTTAATCAATATTAGTAGATATTCCACAATTAAATGCATAAACTGTACGACCAGAATCATCACGATGCACTATTCGAGGCTGGTCTCTTAAATGAACTTGGCCCCAACGAGAACTTGTAAACTTAACTACTAGTGTTTCTTCTTCAGAGATTAAGCTTTTATAAAGAGCCGCTATTTTTTTCCGTGCATTTTCGGCAACTTTAGCTCGTACAGAAACTTGTACTGATCTATTAACCATAAGCTCAAAGGCTGCCCTAGGGTCACCTTGGTACTCGTATACAATCACAACATCATCAGGGCTATTAGGAGAAAAGTCCCTATAAGCATCAATGCCTTCGCCTTCTACTAAATCTTTTGACTTAAAATATTCTATTATTGCTTGTAATAAAGGCATTTCATTTCTCCTTATCTTGTACTCATATCTGCTAAGCTATTCTTAGCATGTTTAAACACTGTTCTAGTAAAGTTCGTAGCGGCATATCGCCTTACCGGATCTTCAAGAAACTTAGCTTTACCCTTAACGTGTCTTTGGTCAAGTCTTTCATGAACAGCTACCATATAGTAAGAAGCAGGCTTACCAGTTCTTGGATTTATTGGGTCACCATTTCCACCATATCCTACCCTACCTTCATATTTATAACTTTTTATTTCAGGACGTTTACGAACTTCATAAAAAGCACTTGCAGCGAGTGTTCCAGTTGCTTCTGGTACTTCTAATAAACTCATTCTAAGAATTTCTTCACAAGCTTCTATAGTAGCTTTTTTGGTACCCGTTAAAACTTTTTTGATTGCTATTTCACATCTAGCATCAAACTTATTTATTTCTCGCTTATCAAAATGAAAGTTAAGTACTACATTCATATAAATACCACCTTTATATCAGCAGTCCCAGCTCTATAGAAAGTTATAACAGCTTTTACTATATACTCAAAATCCTCAAATATTACTGCATCTTCTTCTTTAATGCTTTCTATACCATCCATATAAAGCTGGGTATTTGACTTAACCTCAACACCTCTTCGATTCATCGCCACATCAGCCCGTGCCCTAGGGTAACAAAAAGTTTTTATTATATCCCCATATATAGGTTCTCCAGTACTGTTTCTTTTAATAAAAGACTTTACAGTAACAGGAATGTCAACCCAACTCTTTAAGCTATTGTACATAGTCATACCCCCTTCTAGGAGGTGGCCATATAGGATTGCTATGCATTCCTTTTCTAAAGATTCTTGGGTAAGCAGGTTCTGCCATTGAAATCCCAGCAGCTTGTATTAATGCAGCATAAGCATCAGCTTGTTGATTAAAATACTTTAATCGTTCAGTTGGGTCCTCGGACTGTGGTCCTAATCTACGTTTTATATCCCTAGCAAAGATAGTAGCTACTTGCTTAAAAAGATGAAATCTTAATAGATTCTCATTATGCCCATACTGTTCAATTAAAAATTGAATCTCTTCATCTTGCATTATAGGGGCTCTTTCATCAGTGTCACCAACCAAAAATCTATAACGGTCTAATATTCTAACCGCTGGATTTCCTGTATAGGTCCATGACATATTCTTCACCCCTTTACAAATTTATTGCTTTTACCACTGTTGGAACTTTTTTAAGCTCTTCTTCTACCTCTAACTCTTCTTCTACTTTAGTTTCTTCTACCTCTGATTCTTCGTCTTCGATATCTACTAGTTGTACCTCATGAGTAAGAGGCACGTCCTCCGGCCAAATTAGAGTCACTCCGTGTCGAGCTAACATGTATGCAGCAACACTATCAAAAGTTTGCTCGGTAACTTCTATTATGTTGCCATCCTGCACTCTACGCTTAAAGCGAAGTATTTCTTCAGGCTTTACAATAGAACCGGTAGTGTGCACACCATTCTTATCACGGAAGCGCCGACGAACTACAAATACTCTTTTAAGCAACAAGGTCGTAGAAGAACACGCCTAGGTCATTACTGATGACTTTGCAGTCAAAAGCTATTTCACCTTCAACACGTTCTGTACCGAGTCCGAGCAGGTCCATCGGTAGTCTAATTATTCTGTTTCCATAAGCCCCGCCACCTTCAATTCCAGTCCATGCAAATATATAACCGGCAGAGGGTTGCCGCAGTGCTGGTCTAGGATTAGCATAGCACAACAACGCATTTTTACCCATTATAAAGGCATTAGACTCTGCAACACCTTTTCTTGCGGAGTTAACAACACCCCAAGCTATAAGCACTTGATCAACTTCAAAGAGAGTGGCTAGTAGATCAGTGGTTACGATGCCCTTCTGAGTATACTTTATGCGGTCCAAAATGTCAGGATGATTCTTCAAAGCATTATATACAAACGGTGATAACACTAGCTTATTAGGCCTATAGGCTGTTTGACTAGCCATTTGAACCCCAGCTCTAGTAATAATCCCAATAGGATCTGATGCTTCATTATCAAACTGCAATATCTGGGAACCTGTAGGTGTAGGCGACCCTTGAATCTGAGTTGTCCAAACACCTGTTCTGAAATAATTCTGTGCCCACTCAACTTCACGGCGGATAAGCATCTTTTGTGAAATAAATATAGTTGCATCTATATCTGCATCTAAGGGCTCATCATAATTTGCACGTTCTTCAGTTGTTACATCTTTATGAAAAGCATGTTTTCGGCAGTGATATGGATCCTGTGCCTCTACCCCATAATCGCCGCCTGCAGATTCTGTTCCAGAACCACGAACACGAGCTTCATCACGGAAGAAATCAGCTCTACTGTACTGATAGTACACATCAGATTGACGTCTTACTGGTACAATTGGAAACACTTTGTCAGCAACAAAACTACTGGCATCTTGTAGATAAGCAACAGAAATATTAGTTAGCGCTCTATCAATGTGAGCCTCAATCATTCTTGGCATATTAGTTCTCCTTTCTTTATTTTGTTAGTACAGTTACTAACTGTCCTGCAGCGGTAGCACCAGTAATAGCGATACCTACAGCAACAGTTCCAGTACCTGCAGCAAGGCCAGTTGCATTGGAATATACTAATGCACCTGCAGTAATAGCGCCGGCAGCTTCTACCATTACAAGTCCATTAAGAATTTCTTGTACTTGACCAGCTTTTGTATCATTCTGAGCAGCCCCTACAACCTGGGTAGCTGCAGTCGCCTGAATTGCTTGCCCCAAGTTATTAACTGATACAAAGCGTCTCCAAACTATATCGCCTCCAGAAGGCAAACTCCATCTTAATACTGGGATTTGAAAAGCATTCATTAGTTTGCACCTCCCTCTAGGTATTCCTTATACAAAGCAGGCTGCCGCTTAATGACCTCACCTATAGCTTTTTGAATAGTCATACTTTCTGCGGTAGCAATTTCTTGAGCAGCTTTCTCAATCTTACCCCAAGCATCTTTAGCAGCAGCTTGTCCTCCGCCTCCCTTACCAACTTCGCCAAGGGTTACTTCTTCTATTGCTACACTAACAGCTTTAAGAACATCTACCATTTCAGGGGTACTGCCCTTGAGAACTTTAATCAAAATTTCTTCTGCAACCGGCAATGCTTTCAGCTCAGCAGCTGTGGCTTTAGCAACGGCTTCTAGCTCTGCTTCTTTAGCTTTTCGTAGCGCCTCTTCAGCGGCATCTTTTTGAAGCTTCATTTTAGCCATTTCTTCCTTAATCGCTTCAGGTAAATTTTTATAAATATCATCTTTAGGCGGCTCAGGCTCTTCTTTAGCTTTCTTTAAAGCTTCCTGTAACGTAGCAACTTCTTGCTTAAGTTTGGTTACTTCTTCTGTAGTAGCGGCGCTAGCTTCTTCCTTAGCTTTATCAATTGCTTCTTGAATCAACGCCACTTCTTCTGTCGACATTTTTGCAATCAGTTCCTTAAAGTCCATTGTAATCTCCTTTCTTTTAAAAAGTTTGATGAAAGCAGCCGAATTTGCCCCATCATCTACGAGGTCAACTCTATCAACCTCTAAATCAACAATTATGTTAGGCATTTTTGCACCTCCTCTTTATATTATACGAAAATATGCCAAATATTATAGCTTAATTCGTTTCGCTTGCCCCTGAATTGAAAACATTTTATAAGTACCATTTTTTACCTTTTCGAATACTTCAGAATTAAGCACCTTCATTGTAATAAACCAACCCTCTGGCACTTGCCCCTCAGCAATTCCTAGCATCTCTTGCTTTTCTTTGGTAAAAACTAAAGACTCAACTACTACACCTATTGGCTCCCCCTTATGCATCTCACCCGCTTTTTGATGATCTATCATAAATTGTACAGCCGCTTTTTCTAAAACTTCAGGACTTATCACGTCATCTTGCCAATCTAATGGTAAGCTACCATCCTTATTCACCGCAACGTTAGCCCAACCTGACACCAATCCTTGGTCAGCAACCTTTTTAATTGTAAATGTTAAACCAACATCTCTTATCTCTTCTGACATTTAATCACCTCCAGCATAGTGCATATCAGATTGTTCAAACACATTATTCATTGCATCTTCTACTCCATCTTGTACAGAGGGCGCCTTTCTATCTACTAATTGTGGCTTATATATTACCTCAAACTCATCCTCGTCAAGCTGTGGGATACTTAAAACATGTCGTAAGTAGTTTTGCAACTTCATATCACCAGCAATATTGAGCCCCATTGCCCTTAATACTAATGCAAGTTCTCTTAATGAAGGATGTAAAATCTCACTAGGTACTACTTTAGGTAGCTCTCTTACATTAAAAGTATTGTAGCTAAACAGCCTTGGTACAGCAAATGTGTTAAACACATCAGCAATATTCAACAGTTGAGCTTGTAGAGCAGAGGCAATAATAGACTGCTTCACATCAGCAAGTGCAAAGGAACCAGTCTTTTGCCCACCTATTAAAATAATATCTGATAGCATAGTTATTGCAATCCTATTATCATACCTATCAATAGTATCACCAATATTTATTTGACGACCAGAACCAGAAGCTAGTAGTTTAAGCTCCCAGCCATTTGGTAATAGTAAACCTTCTTCAGAGTCCCTTCTTACCGAAGACACCACCTGTTCTGCTCTAGTCCTTAAAGTAACCATTCTAGGGTCATCTTCATTCCATAAATCTAAATCAGGTGGAGTAGTTAATACTGGAAAGCCCGCTAGGTCCCTCTCAATACCTATACCTTCAATTTCTTCAAAATGTTTTTTAAAGAACCAAGGCCTATATGCATTTCTTAATAACGAGCGTCCTTCTGGGTTGTCTCTACTAACTTTTGTCCTAAACAACAACGCCTTTTTCATGGGTATAACCACAGGCCTAAAGGTAGGTTCTGCTACTTGTAGTACACTCACAAGCTCATTTAACTCATTATAATGCCACTCTTCGATGCTACTCTGTGACCGTATTGGGAGGCAGCGCCACCCAATACGACCATCTGAATACTTACTTTTGAATTTTGGATTCTTTTCTTCAGGTCCTCTACGTACCTTATATACTATTTCATGTAGACTAAATCCATAAGTCATCATAGATAAAATCTCAGTAATGGTAGATGCCCATGAAACTTCCATATCATCCATACAAGTTTTTAAGAAGTCTGCTGCCTCTATATCTTCTTGACTTTGTGACGCTGGCTCAACTGTCCATTTGGTTCCACGAATTAACATTTCAGCTAAATACAGAATAGAACCTACTACAGGGTCATTATCTGCCATCTCCTGGTAGACTCGCCCCGCTCTCGGCCACCTTAAATCTGGCAGGAACTCCTCATAAATATAGGAACCTGCTCGTTTTAATCCAGTTGAGCCAAGCATTTTAAGGTTGACCATTTAATTAAACCCCCTTCGCTACTATGGCACGGTCAGATTTTATATACCTAGGATTACCAAACATCGATGCTTGTTCTAGCATTGAATAAAGTATGTTACCCTTTCTATCTTGAGCTAACCCTCTATCATCACCTAATGCTAAGAAAGCAAAGTATGAAAAATCCCAACCCCGCATAAATACAGATACCATCATATTTAATGGTACATTATTAGGGCTTTCTTTTTGTCTCCACGTCACCCCATCATCAGTACTATGCCAAATCTCCCCAGTCCTACATGCTATAGCAAGCCCAGTATTACTTGCCGAAATACCAGCAACGCTCTTCATTGGTAGCTCTGTAATGGCAAACTCACCTACCATCATAGTTTGGCGCCCCATATAACACACATTGTTTCTCTCGCCAACTACTAGGAAATTCTCTGAAGTGACACTCTGACAGGCGTCACGTGGCTCAAACGGCAATGTAAGCCTATAAGAAAAGATGCTAAAATCACTAGTAGATATAACATGCCCTTCTCTAGAGAATAAATAACAAAGATACTGCCTTGCTGGTCCTTGCACACCTTCTACAATTTTAAAGAAGGTACCCTGTCTATTAGCTACTTGAAAAACTTGTTTACGCTCCCAATAATTATCTACATCATGTTTAGTAATAAGGTAAGCATTGTCACCAGCAGCAATTATGATACGGCGTATGGGTGAATAATGCACCATATGTACCCCAAAAGTTAAAGCATCATTATTTGGTGGAGTATCATAGGTACCTGGTCTGTTAACGGTATTCCACATAGACGCCCCACTATGAATATCATAATAATATAGATTATCTGGCATTGGCGCCGCATCAGCCACATATATTATACCATCAGGATGTACAGCTATGTCTTTTAAGTTCTGTGGACTAATAAGTGGTAATGGAGGAATATAATTACCATCAAAAAATACGTTCCTATCTGAAGCTAATATTGCAAGTTGACTATATTGAGTAACATCAACCGCTATTAAATTTTTATTAGCCATTGGAGTAGGATTATAAAATTCTGTAGTTTCAATAAAATCAAAAGCAGTTGGCACAACTTCTGGAGGATCATTAAAGCCAAGATACTGTGCCATATAATGAATAGGTTCTCTATACTGATCAAGAATTCTCCAAATAACACCTGCATCAGCAAACATTGCTAACCAACTTTTATTGATTCTACCATATACCCACCCATTATCTGGTGCTTCTTCAACGCCACCAGGTCCTGGGCCTCCGCCACCCGGCCATGGTTGGTTATTCCAAGTAGGCTCAGTAGTGCCGCCTAGCCTATTGACGCTTTCAATATTAGGCAATGCAGCTTGAAAACCTATATGACCACTTGCAGCAAAACCTAAACTTGTTAAAAAAGCATGGTCAGTAACTCCGCCATCTGGTGTAGATGGATATAATGGGGTACCTCCAATAGTAGAACCTTGCTTATCAATACCATCTAAAAAGGCCTTACTTAAGAAGTGTTTAGTATTAGTACCTATATAAATAGGACTTTTTTGTCCTTCAATTCTACTAAAAGTATTACCAGCCATTGCTATTAAAATGCCTTCATAAGTATCATCTGTTCTAAAATCATAAAAATTAGACTGGTCTGTATATGCCATAAGGCCCCTTCTAAAAACTACATCAAAGGTCTGACAACCTAAAATATAAGTTACTAGATTTGGATTATCAGTTATTATTTTAGGAATCTCTCCACCAGGTCTAGGAATTGCTCTACATTGATGAAAACCAATTTCTAACCTTCTTGTTCCTGATACTACCACATTATTTGCAATTTCACAATGGAAAAAGTGCCTCGTCGCCCCTTCTCCTGTAGGTAATAAATTAATATTACCATGAATAGAGCAGTTTTCAAACACCATATCACCGCCAACGGACTCTGAACTTAATGTTCCTAATATATTAAGACCTACTAATGCTATCTTGTTATTACTGCCCGTCAATAAAACGTTAGTAACATTTACAGTAGATATAGAAGGTGTTGAGGCGGCTTCTATATGAAGGTTAACAAAATTATGAATTATAACAGGATCTGTGCCACCTAAATTACTTCCTGTCATTAATACAAGCTTAATATTAGAAGAAATACCTCTCCTAGTCATAGCTTGTAAGAATTGACTATAAGAAGTAAATGGGAAGCTCTCACTGCCATTAGGCTCTCTATCCCCATTATAAGCAGTATTAAGGTAAAATTCATTATTAGGCTCAACCTCTTCTAATTGTAATGCTGTAGCAGCTTCTTTAATTGCAGTTTCTGTATCAGTAGCTAAAATGCCACTTCTTGCAACATCCATTATTGATCCTCCTTTATTACTAATAATTCACCAGAAAGAGTATCTACTAGCAGTTCTCCAGACTCACTATCCATTGCAAAATAGTCCCCTTTTATAGGACTTGGTCCATCATCTAATTCCCAAGACATAGCTCCATTATCAGCTATTAGATGATACTTACCACTAGTAGGTGGCCCAGGAACTAAAAAGAACTCTACGGTATTCTTATAGAAGCGTAAATTTGGTGTACCCTCTATTATCATATCACTACCTAGACTAAGAATAGCACCCCTACCACTACCTACTGAAAGACTTTGACCATAATTCAAAGTTATCCCATCAAATGTAGCACCTACTGTAAAACTAACAGGTCCATTAAAAGTATTCAGACCAGTAAAAACGTTATTACCTGCTAATTTAACAGTTGCTGCAAACAGTGCGCTATGTGCATTAGCATCAGTATTATGAGCTGGTTGTAGTGCTGATTGTGCTAAAGTACCCTGTGCTGCAGTAGCGAATAACCCTGGATGAGCCCCAGTATCAGTTAAATGTGCATTTGGTGCAAAGATACCTGGATGAGCAGCAGCATTAGTCATATGAGTTTCAGGGGTAAATCCAGTGTGTCCAGCTTGATTGTACCCTAAGTTAGTTAAGGCTGCATGGTCGGTTGTTCCACTGCCGCCTCCACCTAAAGACAATTTTTCAAGTATTCTAGCCATAGCTTCTAACCAAAAATTGTTCACCATAGGCTTAAGGTTCAAATTTTCTAATGCATTTTGAATCCTTTGCCTCCAATTAATTCGTGCCATTTAATTCCCCCCTTTCTCTATACCACTACCCAAGTTAACACACCATTATTAGACCTTAACTGATAATTACCACTTGCTGGTGGAATTGGAACATTCGCCATTTGTTGTGGAACTACTAGTGCCTGTCCGCCAACATTTTGAATGCTAAGTACCTTGCCAACATCAGCTATTTCTCTACGATTTCTTACATAAGTTTCCCAATGCTTATTTATGCTTTCTACTGGTGCAACTACCACACCAGCATGCCCTTCATGTAAGTTTTGTATAGTAATAGGTCCAGAGTCTTTTAATAAATTAAAAAATGAAGCTTCCATGAGGATAGTATTAATATTTATAAACTCCACTTCATTTACTATGACATCTGAATGACGAGTTATAAACTTATTAACAATAACTTTTGATTCTTCAAGTACTTCAACTAAAGGTATATAAGAAAGGCTAATATCACCTATAACACCTGGCGATCTAGTTAAATCCCAATTACCCATTAAGCTAAATGTTCTACTCACACTATGAGCATATAAGTTATGTAATGGTGCTGTTACTGTAGAAAATAAGCCTATAGTAGTAAAATCACATGAATCAAAATTTACATTACCTAAAACTCTTGCATAAAAAGAAATAGAAAAATAAGACCCTTCTTTTCCTGCCACATTACTAATTATTATACCTTGTGGTACATTTTGATAAATCTCAATTATAACATTACCATTAAACCATCTGTTTCTTATATTATTATTAATAAAGGTCTGTAGGTCATTAAACTCATACTCATTAGTGGGTGTACCTACTACCTGTCTATAAACCCCTGGCTTACCTATTTCATACATCTTTTGCTGAAAGTCAGTATGTCCAGACTGAGCATATCCAAGATTCACTAACCCAGCATGATTGGTTGTCCCACCTCCACCGCCTCCTATAGACAACCGTTCTAAAATCCGTGCAACGGCATCCAGCCAAAAGTTATTCTTCATTGGACCAAGGCCTAAATTCTCCAAAGTCCTTTGAATCCTTAGTCTCCATGTGTCTCTTGCCATTAGTTACCTCCCTCTTCTAAATTTCGTCCAATAACTACCACCAACTTTTTTCATCCCTGTTGGTGCTCGCAAAATAGCTGGACTCCTGAAGTGATTAAACGCTCCAGACAGAGCATCTACCATATCATCTTTAGCCCCATATGGAAACGTTTCTAACTCATCAAGAAACGCCACTTGGTTCCTACAATTCCTAGTTAGCAAAATGCGCCCGCCCTGTGCCGCGGCGCTGGCAGGCCTAGCCCTGTCAACTTTAGACCCAGAACTAGCCACACCCAGAAAGTCATATCCTGGCAGCACATTCCTAGCATAATGGTCAATGGTTATCTCTCCAGAGCTCCCAGGCTCCTTCTCAATCCGCACCGCCACGCTATACCCATCTTGCTTGGCAGTCTGTCTTATCAGTTCCTCAACGTCGTATGGAGTCCTCTGAACTCTCACAATATCTACTATCCAGTACATCCCCTGGTAGTTAGCTAGCCGGAGGCCAACGGTCCAGTCAGGAGTCCGCCTATCCTTTTTCTTCCGCTTGGCAGGATCAGTTGATGCCAGGTCCCAAAACCTCACATGTCTGGCACCTAGTGGTATCTCATGCTCTGACACAATCTGGAACCAATCGCGGCTAAACAGGTCCCCCTTATCCATAATATCCCAATTGCCATTAATGAGTCGCTCTCGCTCTATAGGGTCTAACTCAGCAAGCGAGTCTAAATAAGAGTCCACATCTAGATGTGGGTTATCCTTCAAACCTGCACTTACAAAGATTCGTCCCTTCTCTGGGCCTTCCACAAAGAACCTTTGATAGTAATAATCACCAAATTCCCCACCAGGATTAGTAGTTGCACGGAACCGCAGCGGCACGTCAAGGCCCTTTGGGCGCCGCAATCTACTAAATAGGTACCGATAATTGGACGGAAGGATGTGTGTTGTCTCGTCCATGCCAATGTATTGGAACTCAGCACCCTGATACCTATAGCAGTCATTCAGTGATTCTAAGTACCCAAAGTTCAACATTGCCCCGCTAGGAAAGGTGTACTGCTTATCCTTCTCTGACCATCTTACCTCACCAGCATTGACATAGGGCATTAACCACTTCTTACTTATATCAATCAGTGCATTAGGCAAGCTCAAATCAGCATAGGTCTTCCTAAACAAAATGGCACAATACCCCGGTACGTCCACGTACTGCAGTGCTGCCATAAGCTGGTATGTGCTCTTACCTCCACCTGCTGAGCCCCCATACAGCAACTCTTTGTTGTTCATGAGTAGACAGGCAGTCTGTTTGGGTGTCGGAGTAACTGGTATGTACTTAGTCATTCGTGGCGTCAGCATCTTCTGCAGCGCCGCCATATCCGTATTCTCAAAGTCAATATTAGTCAAATTCTGTGCTTGCATCTTAAGCACCTCGCTTATGTCTGAACCAGAAGTCCTCAAACTTTTCCCATCCATACATGGCTATAAAAGTAACCACAAACCCTACAGTCACAGTTGCCACTATGCTATACCAATGTATATCAGTTCCAGTATGCGCCATATACCACAAAAAGCTAGTCATAGTCAGTAGTTGCGCCACCAATACCACCACCAGGTCAGTGGGCGCATATCTAAACAGCGGTAGGTGCTTCAGCACCTCAGTCACTACACTCGTCAAGAAGGCCAACAGCCCAAGCATACCTACTATCATCATCGAATGCTCAGCCAGGGTTCCACTAATGTCTATCATATCTTACACCTCCTTTCTTATCTACTTATCTTGTGCCGGCAGCTGCACCATAATGGCGCGCCACCTGTACACTCTGTTCAGCCTTTCTTGACTAAAGTTATCCTGACTCATCATCCAATCTCTGAAGTCAGTGGCTCCCTTAGCTTGGTTGCACCGTCCACAGGCCGGCACCACATTGTGGGCCGCCGTGGCGCCGCCCTCGCTGAGGGGCTTAAGGTGGTCCTTAGTCAATCTTTGGCCCTTTTTAGTTGTACATCCACAATAGGCACAGGCCCCATCAAAGTAGATGAGGCACTGAGCCCACTCCTGTGGTGTCAAGGTCGACTGGTCCTTGTTCTGCTCTAATGTCCGACTCACAGACCTGGTCACCTCCTTCTCTTTAATCTTAAGATTATATGGCTGTTATCAGCGTTCCCGCTAGATGGGTATCATGTATCTATAAGTCAATCCGATTCAAACAGCTGCCACCGTAGGGCTCATCCGCCCAGGTCACTCCTCGTAGCCTCGCTGCCTCATCTGTGATGCTACCAAGTATGGCCTGCTGTACCTCGTCTGCCATGGCGCCACTGTACCACGGCGCCGCAGTGATGGTCACTCCAGTCCCAAAGGTCTGTTCGTAGGCCTCCGGTGTGTACCACTCCTTGTCTGGACCCTGCAGCTGATCCCCAGCCACATGGCCAGAGGGGCACAGCTCCACAGCGAGTCCTCCGGCGCCGTCAGGGCAATACCGCTTGGTCACTAATCCATGTGTGCTCATATCTACTAGCTCCTTCCTAATGCTTATCTCAGTGCGCCACAGGCAGCGGCGTGGCGCATAGGCGGATCAGTGCCCACAGTAGCACTAAGCCCACTGCAGTACTCCGCATGCGCCACCGCAGCGCCCTCCACTCCTCTTTACTCATCGTCGTAGTCGTCACTGTAGTCGTCACTTGTATCCTGTTCCTGTTCTTGTTCTTGTTCTTGTTCTGCGGCCAGCTCT
>Ga0209737_10000143_pt1 | contig 62562 bp, 63 predicted proteins | sample TergutCu122P3_FD_187284 | JGI IMG/M metagenome (GOLD analysis project Ga0209737, IMG submission 187284) | Cubitermes ugandensis P3 segment gut microbial communities from Kakamega Forest, Kenya - Cu122 P3 (SPAdes) (version 2) | ecosystem: Host-associated > Arthropoda: Insects > Digestive system... | reverse complement strand
CGTGCTTAGACCATTTTCGTCGCCTTTGGAAAAACTGTGAACGAAAATTACATACACTTCATCAAATGCTTACTCTTGCTTTTATTTCAATATTATTGAAAAGACACTAAACAACTTCTTAAAGGATACTTTTATTTTAGTCCTCTTTGGCTCAATTTAATTTGCAGCTTTTTTGTAACAATTTTTAGAATTATTTTCAAGGAAGATTTTTCATTCAAAGGAATTTTGCTCGGTTTAATACAAATAATCCCGATTAATCCCGATTTTGCTTTCTGCAACGGGTACATATGAAGTTTTAAAAAATATTTTAAATTGAAGGAGAGAACATCATGGAAGAAAGAATTAAAGTGATCGAATCAAGCGAAAAAGAAATTCAGGAAGTAGAGAAACAGCTAACTGATGAAATGAGACAAGAATTATCAAACAATAAGGAGGATGACGAAGATGGCAACACGTTCACCGCTGACTAGTGTAAATGTTCCAGCACATTCGAGCAATTTTACGCCAAGAAGAAATAATAGAATTCAAAAAATTACTGTTCATCATGTTGCAGGTGCTTTGTCGGCAGAATCTATCGGGCGTATATTTCAAAGCGCAAACCGCAATGCAAGCTCAAATTACGGAATTGGAAATGATGGCAAAATTGGAAGTTACGTTCCCGAAGAAAGTCGTGCTTGGACAAGTTCAAATTTTTTAAATGATAATCAAGCTGTCACTTATCGAGGTTTCAAATAGTGGCGGTGCACCAAACTGGCCTGTTAGTGACGCTGCGTGGAGTAGTCTTATAAATTTGTGTACTGATATTTGCAGGCGATATAACTTCAGGCTTACATACGATGGAACATCAAACGGCAGTCTTACGCATCACAATATGTTTGTTGCAACTGTTTGCCCCGGTCCAACTTTACAAGGCAGATTTCTTGAATTAGTAAGAGCAGTAAATGCACGTTTAGGCAGTTCGACATAGAAAACTTATACAGTCGTCAAAGGCGATTCGCTTTGGAAAATTGCTCAAAAACAAACGGGTGACGGTACAAAGTGGCCGCAAAATTCAAAGTTTAAATGGTTTAAGGTCAACAATGATTTTTCCGTGGCAAGTTCTTAAAATTCCAAATTAAATATCTTATTTCTATAAAAATCATAAACTGGTGCGGATTTGATTTTATCGCAAAGAACAATCTGAATTTCTGTCTCATTAAGTTTTTACTACAATTACTTTATTATACACAGTTTTTAACTTATACACGAAGTTAATGCAGTTCATACGATTATTTTGGAAATAGTACTTTTTTTGGATTTTAAAAATAATTCTTTTGTAGTATAATTAATTCGAAAGATTGAACTGTTAAATTTTAATTTCTGGTGATTTTATGGGTTATAAAAAAATTTATATGCGAACTTTAAGCGCTTTTTTCAGTATTTTGTTGTTGCCCTTTAACATTTATGCTGAAACAAATTGTCATTGTTTAGAAACCAAAGATTCATCTAATGTTGACACGAACATTAAAAATAAACCCGAAGATGATTTTGGTTTTACATTGTTAAAATTTGAAAGATTTGAAATTTTACAAAATTTCGAAATGTACGAATACATCATAGAAACTTTTTCAAGACTAAAAAAACTTAATAATGAAATATCAAAAACGCTAATTGAAAAAATTCAGTCTGTTAATAGCAACGCTATTTTCAATAAAAACACTAAGTCATTGAAAAACACTTTTGAAAAAGTGACGGAAAAATTGAATGAGGTAAAACAAGCATTCAAAAATGGAGATGGTAAACTGTCGGCTCGCAAAACGGAATGGGTATATCGAAAATATGTTAAGCAAATGAAATTTTTTGAAGATTTTCTAAAAGGAAATGAAGAGCAGGTACTAAAAAAATTTTATGGAAAATCATTAAGTAGTGATAACTCTAAAACAAAAAAAGAAGCTGAGATGAAAGTGTCTGTTTATATGACCCATCAGGGTAAAAAATGTATTCGTGAATATGCAAATAATTTTTTAAGACGAGACCGCAATGATTGGTTGAAGGAACAATTCAACGACAATCAAATTGAAAAAAATTTAATTTCTTTAGAAGAAGCAAAAAATGTTTATCGTAAATTATTAGAAATATATGAAGAGTTAAAACTGTGTCTAAACGAATTGAATTCAATCTAATTTTTTTTCGATTTTTTCAGCGTTTATTTTTTTATTTGTTATATGCTGATAATAAATACCAGCACACTCTGTGTCCATATTTACACATGGAACACACTCAAAAAAATCTTCTAATTTCATATAAATTACGTCTTTATTGCCGTGTGGATTTATTAGTTTGACTCGCCTACCGTCTTCTTCTATCGAATAGCCGATCAAAGCATATAAATGAGATGTATAAATTTTATGTTTCTGCAAAATATTGTAGTCTGCTACAAAAGATACTGTAAAATTTTTTTTGTTTTCTATTCCTAGTTGGAGCATTTCAAAAACCCAATTTTGGTTTTCTTTATCATTTTTCAAATCAAAATTCACAGTTCTTTGTCCTGTTAGTACGCCTGGTGCGTGTTCAAGAAAACCGCTACTTAAATATTCTAACCCCTTTTTGTTTGTATTCAGCATATCGATAAACTCAGTTGGGCGAAGTTTAGCATACGCCATTTCAATGATTTGTACCCAAGGCGCACATGTATCTGTACCATGAAGTTCTAAAGGCAATAGAATTTTCGTTGGTGTATAAGTTATATTAAAAAATTCGTCATAGTTTGGTTTGTAAAGATTTACTTCAATATGATCCGAAAATACTTCTATTACTTTTTCTTTGAAATAATTGGGATCACTCTTCATAATTGCACAAATTGGGGCTAAAAGGAAACAATCACTAATTTTATTTTGCTGTACCCCGTTTATAGAATAATTCTTAAAAATTATTTCTTTAATAAAATTCTTCACTTCTTCAGGCGAAGATAAACTTTTTTAGTACCACTGAACTTGTTTTGTTTTTTCTTCTAGTTGTTCCCCGTTCAATGCTGAAACGTAAAAAAATGAAAATTTTAACAAAGCAACCGAACTTATTAAAATTTTTTTAAAAGCCATTTCGTTCATCCTTTTTTTGTGGTTTCCAACCGTCTTTTTCTATAACATATTTATTTGCTTGTTCCTCAAAAAGCTCTTTGTATCCAGTGCTGTTTTTCATTAATTCTTCATGTGTTCCATCATTCAAAATTTCCCCATTTTCTATATAAATAATTCTTTTTGCTAATTTAGAAGAGTACATCCTATGAGAGATAAATATGGACGTCTTATCTTTTCCAAGCTGTTCTATATTTTTATATATTTTCGATTCTGAAATAGAGTCTAGAGCAGAAGTGGGTTCATCGAAAATCAGCATATTAGCATCCGAAAAAAATGTTCTTGCAATCGCTAATTTTTGCCACTGACCTCCTGAAAGTTCAAGACCCTGCTTATCAAATAAAGTTGTTAACTTACTTTCAAAACCATTTTTTGATTTTTTTATAAATTCATCTGCTGTGGCACTTGTTACAGCTTGCTTTATTTTTAAGGTATTTTCTGAATTCTTAACGTTGCCAAATGAAATATAATCACATAATTTTACTGCATAAAGCTGATAATCTTGAAAAACTGCTGAAAAGAACTTCAAATATTCCTCGTATTCATACTCTTTTATATCAATTCCATTAAGTAGAACAGTGCCTTCAGTTGGATCAAAAATTCTCAATATTAAATTTATTAATGTTGTTTTACCGCATCCGTTTTTACCGACCAAAGCAATTTTTTCGCCAGTTTCAATTTTAAAATTCATATTCCTTATAACAGATTTTTCGGTATTAGGATACTTAAAGGACACGTTTCTAAATTCTAAAATATACTTTGAAATATAATCTAGAATTATATTTAAAGATTTTTCAGATAGTATACTAAAGTTTTCATGTTCTTTATGATTTTCATGGCAGTAGGTACACCTTAAATTACAGCCCATTGTAGGGCAAATTGTGAACTCTGTAATGAAATTATTTTGCATAATCTCGTCTTTTTTGTTTTCAAATTTATTTAAAAATTCTTGTTCATCAAGTAATGAGTTAAAAATATAACCCCTTCTTTTAAGTTTAGTAAACAAGTCAGAATCTTTTTCAATGCTTGTTTCTTCTTTTTCTATAATCATATTTTGAATTTTATCAAATGTTTCGTTGTCTATTACATCCATGGCTTTTGTAAGAGTATTTAATAACAAAACATTATTATCGTTAAGTCTGTAAAAACAAATATATTTAGTAAAATATGGCAATTTCCTTCTCCTTTATATTATGTTAATCAAATTTCCTAACATATGAGAAATAATACCGGGAACAGGTGTATTTATTTTTTCATACATAATTGAAGAGATCAAAGAACCGCCCATGTATGAAAAAATATATAAAAATTCAAGTGGTCTATTATATAATAACACTGCTATTGAAATATGCTGAAATCCAAAAAGGATTGCAGTTACTAGATGAGAAAATATTCCGATTTTTTTTCTCAATGTGGTAAATAAACAAACCCTATATGTAACTTCTTCAACAAAAGGACCTATTAAGCACATAGATAATATTCCGAATACTTGAACTAACACACTTGGATCGGCTAATTTATTGGCGAGATGCTCGCTGTTGAAATTTTTTAAACCGTCATAACCCAAGAATGCAATTAAATTATTTTCGATAAATCTGAAAAAAATTTTGACAATAAATTTCAAAGTTAATGTAATTAATGACCAGATTATAATTTTTTTTATTCTTTGTTGTTTAAGAGGTTTAAATATAGTAGGTAAATAGATTAAGAAAATAATTACCGGAAGTATAATGTTTGTTATTAGATTAATAAAAGAATAATTAATACTGTTTCCAAATATTGTATTAAGTAAAAGGACAAGCAAAGCACCACCAAAACTTGCATAACACGCGTAACCTATACCGAGATATCTGCGCCAACTGTCTATCTTTTCGTTAAACACAATTTCTTTCATACAACTGCCTCTTGCTTCAAAAAATTATCTTTCGTGTGTTTTACATATACTTCGAGCGTTTTTTCGATATCATCGCAAACTGGGCAATTAATATCTCCATAAGTCTCTAAAGCATTAATTGGGCAACCACCACCACAAAATAATGTGAATTTGCATTCTTTACACTTTTGCATTTCAAACGGATCTCTCTGAGTCCACTTATCTAATTATATTTTTATCGATTTTTACGCCATCTTCGTCAAATTTTCCTATTCCGTAGTCTTCATTTCCTACGCAAGTTAAACATGTAGTAACTGTGCCATCTGGTGTAAAACAATAGTTTCCACCGAAAGTTCCTTCGCAATATGTTTTTTTCCATGGTTTAATTCTGTTTTTTGGCATTTCAAAAAAACGTGTTACAACACCAAACACAGGAGAAACTAAACTTTTAAGAAACGAATCATCTTTTCCGTACCAACCGTTGGTCATGAAAGTATCTAGAATTTCAGAATCAGTTAAAATATTCTCAGGCATGTCTCCGGATTTAAAACATCTTACGGGTGAGGCATATGGTGTGAAAAATTCATTTTTACTCCATCCACGTTTATCAAAAACATCTTTTAACTCTGAAATATTATTAATATTTTCATTGTCAATGTTTATTCTTAAATGTAGATGCATCCCAATTTTTAAAATCTTTTCTACATTATCACAAATTTTCTCAAACGTACCACTTCCATCAGCTCGAATCCTTCGTATATCATGTATTGCTTTGTTACCATCAATAGTAATTTGGAACAACATAAATTTTTTGTATTTTTCAAATAATTTAAACCAGTCATCATCAAGTGTTGTTCCGTTAGTAACGATAGCCACAGGAATACATATTTGTTCCGCAAATTCCAAAATTTTTTCTACTATTCCATAATTGCTTTTTAATAGAGGTTCACCGCCAAAAAGTGAGATACGTGGCGATAATAATTCTTTTTTAAAGTTTGCAGAGTTTTCTTTCATGTCTAACGCAATTTTTTCCTTAATTTTTTCATGACATTTTGCTATATAATCAAATATTGTTTTTAATTGCTAAACCAGCTCTATATGCAAAACTTCATTGGTTAGGTAAAAGTGCAAAGAACATTTTGGGCGATTGTATTTGGACACACAGCACAATTGACGCTATTCTCAAAAACCCTGCATATTGCGGTGACATCGTGAATTTTAAGACTTTTCAGAAATTTAAGATTAAAAAAGTCTTTAAAAATCAAGCCGAAAATATGGAAATTCATAAAAATGTACATGAGCCGCTTATTAGTAGGGAAGATTTTGAAGAAGTCCAAAAAACTTTTAAATCTAAACCCGGAAAACCGAAAGTAATTGAAAAAAATATTTTTGCCGGATTTCTAAAGTGTAGCGATTGCGGAGCGAACCTGAATTACAAAACAAGTTTTGGGTATAGCGGACAAGAAAATCATTATTTTTCCTGTAAGAATTATTATGCTAAAAACGGCTTGTGTTCTAAATCGCATCACGTCAGAGCGGATTTTCTAAATGAGTTTGTGAAAAATCATATCGCTGAGATTGCTGAATTTTCAAATGTTTTCGAAGACGAATTTGTCAAAATTGTAACAAATGAAAATTATAAGCGAATCCAAAACACTCAAAAGAAAAATCGCAAAAAATTTGATGATTTGCTAATTCGCCAAAGAGAAATTGACCGCATAATTGAAGGACTTTACGAGGATAAAATTTCAGGCGTTATTAATGAAGAACGATTTATTAAAATGTCTAACCGATTTGAAGATGAACAGCTTGAAGTTAAGCAGCAAATTAAAAATCTTGAAAAAGTTGTTAAAGAAGAATCAACACATGAACTTAACAGCGACAAGTTTTTGGAAACATCGAGAAAATTTAATGAAATTACCGAACTGAACCTTCAAATGCTTCAAACTTTTATTGATTATATTAAAGTCGAACATTATGAAGTTGTAGACGGTTTTAAACAACAGAAAATTGAAATTTGCTATAAGTTCGTCGGAAACGTGGAAATTCCAAAGATGTCAAAGACTAACAAAAATCTGTTGTTACAATCCTTCGGAAGAAAACAGCTTAGCAGAGCAGCAGTTGCAGGTTGAAAGTACCAAAGCATAGTAATTTTTATATTTCAAACAAAAAACACTTCAAAACCAAGGCAAGGTTTCAAAATGTTTCTTAAGAAAAAATTCAGTTCCATGAATTACAACTCTACTGGTGCGGATGACAGGACTTGAATTTGTCGTATGGGATTTCATGTTGTCATAATGTGTCTTTAGTGATTCGCTGAGTCTCGCTGTTATCACGATTTCATGGTTTGTCCGTTTTATGTGTCTATAGTTATAAAGATGTGTTAGGGGTAAATTTAGGGGTATTTATTTGAGTATAGGGGTAGAATTCACATCATATCATTTCTTTTTAAAGTATAATAGCGCAAAACCATCTATTAATAATGAAATTAATATCAAAACAACAGCTAAGATTGATGTTTTATCGTGAAAAAGAAAATTCCACTTTAATAAATACGAAACAAAACACAAGAATGCAATTAAATTGATGATTATTGAAGTAATCTTTAGTATATTTTTCATGCTCTCTATCTTTAGGTCCTTCCGTTTCTGTAAGAAAAACTTAATTTTATCTGAATTTCTAGTGTCATAGTATCCGCTATTAAAAGATACGCAAAATGTTTATCTTGATAATTCGGTTAATAGCCTTTGTGCACTATCTTTAACAGCAATGCTGCTGTCACTCAACAAGGGAGATATAGCTTTTTCGATTTCTAATTTGTTTTTATTATTTTTTAGTTCCCTCAAATAATTTAATACAGAACACTTTAAATGATAATCGTCATTATTTAAAAAAGATAAAATGTTTTTAAAATATTTTAGTTCTCCAAAAAGATATAAACCATAATAACAACTTAAAACACATTCGTCAGATTGTTCTTTATTCTTAATATTTTTCAAAAAAATCATATTATCTACGTTGACCAAAGATAATGCAATGACGACATCGATCCAAGATAAAATTGAATATCTACGAGCAAGTTCATCCTTTTCATTACCTATTGCATTTCTCAAAAATTTTTCAACATCTTTGAAAGGAAAAACAGATAATGAATCGTAAGCCTCTGTTCTAACTAAAGAATCTCCATCCTTAGCAAGTTTGAATAATACTTTTTTGGAATCTTCATTAATGAAATGTACTAAAAATGGTGCACTCATGCTTCTAACCGTTTCGTCTTTATCATTAGAAAATTTCTGTAAAATCAAAAACTGTTCGTTAGATAAAATATCAATATCATTGTATGTGCTCAATAAATTTATTTTTTCCTCAGTTGTCATTATCTGTTACCCCTTTTTTGCCTATTTCGGTTACCTCTTCCTTTTTGTTCTTTCTGTAATTTTCGTTTTTCTTCTTTGGATGTATTTGGATCTTTTAATCTTCTTTCGATTTCAGCATCGGACACATCAGCCAAACCTGTATCCCTAACATTTTGATCTCCGCCCTTAGAAAGTGTAAAATTTTCGAGTGCAGCTTTTGTTGCCCAATCGAACGCTTTTTTCGCGCCATCAGCCGTAGCTTTTGCAACATTCTTTATAGCTTCAGCAGTCATTTCGATACCATTTTGAAATGCTTTTGCTCCTTCTTCACGTGCTTTGACACCTTCAGGTAAAGCTTCAGCTGTTTGGAATATTACGTTAAACGGAATGCTAGATTCCTCATCATCTGGAGGAAATGCACCACCAGCTGATATGGTAGCAGCAATTCTCAAAGCTAAAAATGTTTTACCGAGCCCAGGATCTCCCTGCAATACTGTAATTTTACCGAAAGGAATATACGGTTTCCATAACCATTTAACATCTTCCTGTTGTACATTGTCCATGCAAATTAGGTTGAGTTTTAGCTTGTCCTTCGGTGGCAGTGGAAGCTTTTGTGATATCAGACTATTTTTTCCACAACCAGCATCGTACTGATTGTGTGTGATTTCAATCGATTTACCTATTGTAATTTGCCCGTAAGTTCTATTGCCATGCATTTCATCCCATTTGCTTCGCATTAGTTCTGACCTACGAAATAGAGAATCTATTTTATTTACATCATTGCCACACCAAAATGCCAATATATTACACAGGCCTATATCTGCTTCACTTTGAGATTGATAATAATTATTAAAGGTGCCATTAAACAGATCATTAAATTTGTTGCAGTTTTCAGCGTTTCTTGCCTTTTCTAAAATTTCATCTTCAGAAAAATCGTTTTTAAAGATATTATTTTGAGGTTGTGTAACAGCTAAATTTGATTTCGTAAAATATTTCTCATGAACTATTTTTATTTCATGTGTAGCTTTATTAACTTCAGTTCTGCCTTCAAAAATATTACCTGTTACGGTAAAATAACGTCCTGTAGAATACATCTCCAATTTTCCTTTTCGGCGCTTTCCTTTTGGTATTTCTCCGAGTGCAAAGATATGGAGCCCTCTACCACTGGGAGATATTTCTGTATAACTTTTAATTTTATCTACGATATCTCTTGCCTCTAAAGATAATATTTGATTTTCGTCGATACAATCATCTAAATCAATTCCAAAAATACCATCTCACAACTGAAATCCAATCCCATCAAAATTATGCTTTTTCACAGCTAAGATAGCGGTTCTTAAGTCCGACCAAGTGTTGGGATTACTTGATTTTGCTCGTCTGCCATTGTAGGGATTCATTGGAATCTTATCTACATGTCCAACCCACCTATTTTTTTCTTGCATTATTCTTGGTATCATACTATAATTAATTTGTTGAGAGCGCTGTGACTTAATTTTAGTTGCAGCGTTTTTGTTATCTGTATGCATTTTGGTCACATCCTTTTTCACCTGTTTGTGTGTTTGCTCTAATCCATTCTACAAGTGCATCTTTGGGAATTACAAAGCGTTTTCCGATCACCAATCGGGGGAATCCATTAGAGTTTACAAGTTGGTATGCATGGGCGCGACTAACACCTAAGACAGCAGCAACTTCTGGTACCTTAAGGCACATAGGTGCAGAATCAAGTGTTGTGAGACGATTTTTAGCTAGTTCCATTATTAATATCCTCCTGTACATTTAGTATCGTAATTATTATATACGGCACAAAATGTATTGTCAATACATTTTGAAAATATTTTATTTTATTATTGCAATTTGTATTAATATATGTTATTATGTGTCCATAAAAGTGCAGGAGGTTGTTTTATGTTTGGATCAATAATTAAGTCTTTAAGAGAGGAAAAGTGCTTAACACAAAAATCGATGGCTGAAGAAATTAAAATAAATATAAATACGCTAGCCTCGTATGAAAAAGGAACACGCGAACCTAATTTTGAAACACTAATTAAACTAGCTGATTATTTTGGTTGTTCTACTAATTATTTGCTTGGAGTAAGCACAGCGCGTAACGCTGAAAGAGTAAAAGCAATTAATATTTCTGTCAAAAACATTGAAAAATCACTGAACGAAATGATTAAGCACAACTCGGAATTGGTTGATGATATTGATGCAATCATTAGTCTTATAGAAGGGGTATTGTGTTTAAATGAAGATATTCAGATAAAAAAAGCTATGCTTTCAGCTATTAGCAGTATAGTTATGGTTTTTTATGATCTAATGGAAATGGACGATAAAAATATTAGTGAAAATGAGGTTATAATGAAAAAATTAGTTGCGCTTTCTGCTGTACAAAGCTTAAACAACTTTTTTGAAAATAAATATAACAAAATATACCCACAGCAAAATTATTCATTTGATAAATTAAGAAATTTTGTACAGCAAAGAACGGAGGAAGTTAAGAAAAATGCCAAAACGCAAAAATAGTAGAAATGCTTCTGGTTCGGGTTCTGTTCGTCAGCGTAAAGACGGCAAGTGGGAAGGCCGCTACAGCAATGGTGTAAGTCCGGGAACAGGCAAACCAATTAGAAAAAGTGTATACGGTGCAACGCAGCGAGAAGTGGTTGATAAACTGACTGCAATAAAAGCAGGAATTGATGCAGGTACATTTATTGAACCATCAAAGCTAACCGTTTCAATGTGGCTTAACATCTGGGTGGCTGAATACTTAGGAGAGGTTAAACAGCGTACAGCACAGGAATACAAAGGCACCTGTCGTCTGTATTTAAAACACGAAGTTGGTGCATCTAAATTATCTGCATTGTCCGCACACATGATACAAACGATGTACAATAGACTTCATAAAGGTGTTGGCGAAAAAAGTGGCCTATCACCCAAAACGATCAAAAACATTAATGGTGTGTTGCACAAAGCGTTACAACAAGCAGTAGAAATAGGTTATTTGCGCTTTAATCCTTCGGAAGCAGTCAAATTGCCACGCGTAGAGAAAAAAGAAATAAAGCCACTTGACGATGAACAAATAACAGCTTTCCTAACGGCTATACAAGGCCATAAGTGGGAAGCAATTTATCGAGTTGCAACATTTTGTGGTTTACGCCAAGGCGAAGTGTTGGGGCTTGCGTGGAGTAGTGTTGATTTCGATCGAGGAACAACTTTAATTGATAGACAACTACAAACAATAAACGGTAAATATAAAATTGTTCCACCGAAAAATGATAAAAGTCGGCGTATCACGCCTGCACCTTCAGTTATGGCAATACTAAGATCGTGGCGACGCCGACAAATGGAATGGCGGCTTATGGCAGGGTCCACATGGAAAAATAGCGGACTTGTGTTTACGAATTCAATAGGAGATAACTTATCTATTTCCACAGTTTACAAAGATTACAAAAGGTTGGTCGCAAGCATAGGTATACCGGAAGCCAGATTTCATGATCTACGCCACACATATGCAGTAGCTTCGTTGCAATCAGGTGATGATATAAAAACAGTTCAAGAGAATCTTGGACATCATACTTCAAGTTTTACGCTCGATGTTTATGGTCACGTAAGTGAGCGGATGAAACTAGATAGTGCGGCTCGAATGGAGTCATTTATAAAAAGCGTTGAGAAAGGTGGATAAATTTTTAATTAATTCGGCAATTGCCAACTGCCGAATTGTGTGAAATTAAAAAAGATAAAATCTGTTAGGGGTAGTTGTAGGGGTAAACACTTAATTTTGAATATAACAAAAAGCCTGTAATCCTCATGATTACGGGCTTTGATTATGGTCGAGGTGACAGGATTTGAACCTGCGACGTCCTGGTCCCAAACCAGGGCTCTATCAAGCGACCTCGTAGTTTTTTGAAATCAGTCTTTGTACTGCTTTACAAATATCTGCTATCGTACTTCTTTCTTTATTTTGTAGTCAATTTATAATTCGATTAGATATTTTTTTATTTTTTTGTGATTCAGACTTGGTTTGAAGGTTATCACTTACAAAAAATTTCCTGAATTTATCTTTAATACAATAGCAAATTCCTGATACTGTAACAACAAGACAAGCTGCACCCAATACTTTTTTTTTATCAACTCTATCAAATAGGGACTTCTTATCTTCTACTTTGTCTGACAACAATATAGTCTCTTTTTCATCTTTTATCTCATGTCCGACTTGAACGCTTTCCATACGATGAGCACGTTTCTCAACGTTATCAGCTGATTCTTCCTCTTCTGACACTGAGACCTTCTCCATAATGTATTTTTTTAATTCTTCGATTTCTTTTCTGTATGGCGATGACCTTTTAGCACTTGTAATAAAAATCTTTTTTATCTTTTTAAATTTTTCCTTTATACTTGTTTCCATATTTTTAGGTATCATCTCTTTTTTTTCTTCATCATCAACTTTAGTTATAACAAGAACAATTTCTTTTACGCTTTCTTCATCACCAACAAAGTCAACAATCCATTTTTGACAGCGTTCATCAATATTCTCAATATCATCAACTCCGACACAAATAACTGCAAGATTAGAATTTTTAATATAATTCTTACCTAAACTAAACCACATGTCCTCTCCGGCAATATTCCACGCAGCAATTTTTCCAGCAAAACCGACATATTCATGACCAACTCTTTCGCTATTGATAAGATCTGCATTTTCATTTTGCATAACATTAATGACATTACCTTTCCCACTTTTACTTTGTCCTAAAAATATTACCTTAATCTTGTCAGCACTACAATTGGAAACAGTTGATAATATCAATGGAATCGCGCATATTGTTGATAATATTTTTTTGAATACCTTTTTAAATTTCAATGTTATCACTCACTTTTATTTAAATCATACTTTTCTCAAATCACATTCTAGTTATATTATGAATTATACTGTAAAAAATTACATTATGCAATACAAGAGGTTTTTGAGTTTCCTGATTTTTTTTAATGAACGAGGTTTTTGAGTTTCCTGATTTTTTTTAATGAACTAAACTAAAATACTAAGAACCTGTCTTCGATAGTGGGGAATATCGAATTTTTGAGAGATTTTTTCTCAAAACAAGGCAAAAAACGTAGAAGTACTTGCTGTATTTCGAGTATTTTTAAGGATGTTTTGTGGAAAAAGATCCTTCTATACTAGTCAAAGAAACAACAGTAGTTCTTTTATCTGAAGAATTATAATTTGACAGAAAAAACCATGGAAGTATCAGACCACTAATTATTGCAATAACAAAAATTATATTTATAATTTTATAAAAATCTAATTTTTTGTTATTCTGTATATTCTCTAACAAATTTTATTCTCCTGTCTATTGAAGTCCCGCTAAACTTAATTTTTATATTTTTGTATGATTCATCGTCTCTTATAATTTTCAATCCTTTAAGAACCGATCCCTTGCCTATTGTTTTGATGGCGTAAATATCCGCTAAAAATTCGTCTTTTTCATTTTTTGTTCGCATTATAGGTATGTAAACACAAAAAAATAAACCGTAAAAAACCAAAGGTATAAACATAATTGGTATGCTCTTGACTCCAATTTGAATTAAAAAACCCATACTTGTAAAAAACAAAAAACTTGCAAAAATAAAAATAAAAAATGTCCAAAAATTTTTAATTCGATTAACAGTTTTAAGATGTCCTTTTTCATGGGCAAAAATATATTCTTTGAGTATATCTCCACCGCTAAAAATTTCTTTATGAAGTAATATAATATTACTAAAATAATAAGCAAAACCATAATCTCTAAAAATAAATCCATCAAAGGCACTATAAGAGTACATTACACCAATTCTATAATCTTCGTCTTTTCCTACGATTACGCTAAAAATTCTATTCAAAATAATTTTTTTAAATCTAAATAATAACCAAATAACTGCCGATGCCATACCAAAAACGATACCAACTTTGCTAAATTCTTGAGCAAAAAAGAAAATAAGTGAACCAAAAATAAGTGTAAGCAAAATATCACATATTCTGTTTAACTTTGTTGTTTCACTTTCAGAATAAGAAAATTCACAATCTTTTCCGTTGATTCCTATTTTTAAAATATTATTGCTAAAAAGTGATATCATCTCATTTGGTTTTGTCCAATGAAAAATTCCTATGAACAAATGCGACCAAAAATCAATTTCTTTTGTATAAATATTCTTATAATCAGATTCATCAATAATTTTTGTTCTTTTTTTTACAAAAAACGGAAATCTTATTGGTAACCAAAAGCTTATAACAATAATCATGATTATAAATGCAGCGTTTGCGGAATTTGCGTTGATTATTCTATTTCTTTGCCATTCATAATAGTAGTAACTAAACATAAATATTGCCACTATACATGTGAAAAAAAGATTTTCTGTAGAAAATATTTTTTTTATTGATTTCATATTTTTTTAACTTTAGCTGAAGGAGCTGCGATAGCTCCCCAAATTGCTACACACAATTCAGGATTACTAGATATTCCTTCGTCAAAATTTATATCCATTGACGAATTAAATCCGTAGTATTTTTTGGTTTTGTCCAAATTGCTTATATCATATTGGAAGCTATCTGAATTTTTAGTTTTGCTATAAAAATTCGCCAAACGAAGTTTCAAATTTCCATGGCCCAAGTATTCAGAGATAGTCAGCATCAACGTTGCAAATTAAATCAATTTTTTCTAAATGATAAACTCCATTGAATGGTACAACGATGTCTTCAGAAATGTTTTTCCTTTCATTAAAAACGTGTTTTCCAGATGTATTAATTTTTAATTCGTGTATATGGACTACAGATTTAAGTTTTTCGATTTTTCGAAAAATTTTACTATAAATCAAGCTTTGACCCATTTTGTTGTTAAGTTTTTTTAAAAAAATTTTTATTTCGTTTTGGATTTCGAATTTTTTAGGGTCATAGTTATAGTTTACTGCAATTTTTGCTGTTATATTTAAATTAATAACAGTTGGAGCAATGATGTCTATTTTGGTGTTAAGTAATCTGTATCTTTCAAGCCATTTTGAAATTGTTTTCTTGCAGGAATTTGGAATTTTATATAAATTTTTTATTTGTACGGCAACAGTTATTTTGTTCTGTTCTTTAGAAAAAACAGATACACTTTTTAAAATCATACCAGGTGTTATATTTACGAAATGTTCGTAATCTTTTGTTGTAACAGCGCGTTCTAATTTGTTGAAAATTTCAGATACGCGTTTTGTAGCATTCCCTAATGTCTCGTTGTTCCTCCCACCTATCGCTGGAACTATTTGCTCTATACAAGAATTTTTTAAACTTTTGTTATTACTTTCGATGTCATTTATCATTCCATCTTTTATATTTGAACTTTCTCCTTTGGTATAGCAAAGTTCACATATTCGGATATTGTTTTTTCCTTTTTTTGGTATTTTTCCTTTAATATTATTGCCAAAAGCTATTAATCCTATATTTTCCTCAAAGACAAAACAATCATCAAATTTAGATGATGAAAAAAAGTCTTCAACTCTTTCCCATACTTTAAAAAAAAGTTCATCGTCTTTTTCTTCGCCTACCATTATTTTAAAATTTTGATGAATAGGAGTATCTTCAAAATTCGTATTAAAAGTCAATCCTGAAAAACCTGTTGCATTACCAATTATGATTTTATCTTTGATATCATTCGAAAATGATATTAACATAAATACATATTCGTCATCTTCGAAATTTTCTAAATTATCTAAACTGTCAAAGAATATCGATAAGTATCCATCTTTATAGTTTTTAGATGTATTAAAATTTTTAAAAATTACCCATGATTTTTTTTTTTTAATATAAAGAATTTGCTCACCATATATTGACAAGTGAGTGTAAATTTGTATTTTCATCTTATTTTCTGAACTTTTAATTTCATTTTTTTTTATAAAAATACTTTCACATTTGGTATCTTTCTGGATCACTTCAAATACATTTAAATTGATTTTTGTAATTTGTGGCATAAAATCATAATCTGAATTTATTAATTTAACTTTAATACAGTAAATGCCGTTTAAAGGTTCCATTTTACCGTAGTGCTTTATAGATACAATTCCGGAAAAAAGGAACTGATTAGTAAAATCATTGAATTCTAAATCAACCCATTTTATTTTTTTTTCAGATGTTGTTCCCCAGTATTGCCAATTTATCTTTGCCATAGGGTAAAAACATGTTGGGTCAATTTGATTTCTTGTAAATTCGTTAGATTGAAAAATTTCGAAATATAAATTTACGGTTTTGTCTTTTGGAAATGGAGAACTTAAATTTATGAAAAATTCACGTTGTTCATTAAACTTTAAATTGTTTTCTCCGAATAAAAATATTTTTTTGGTACCATCCAAATTATAAAAATTTTCAATATTTTCAAATTCAGGATTAACAAATTTTAAACTTAAAACATCTGATTTTACTAAAAATTGTTCATGATTATTTTCGAATACAAGTTTATCAGCAAACCATTTTGTATTTTTTGGCACATCCATGTCAACATATAAGTTAGAAATTTGAATTAAAGTTCTTGAGCCACGTCTTTTTTTTAAATTAATACCTAACAATTTTAACAATTTGATTTCAGTTAGTGGTGAAATTTTATTCAAATATTCATGTTGAGAAAATTTTAACCAAGACAGAAGTTCAAGTAAAGTTATACCAGGATCTGACTCACCTTGATATGTCCAGTCAGGGTTAATAATATTTATTTTTTTTCTTGCTTCGTCAAATATTTCTATTTCTGTTTTATCGTTTAAGTTTTCAAGATTTATCATTAGAATTCCTTCGTTACTTGAAAATATCAATTTTTTATAGATAAAAAAAAAATAAAAATTTCGCAGGAATACTTTTCGATAATTATGTACCTAAATTATATTTTTATCCATTAGACTTTCTATTTATTTAATTGACAGATATGTCAATTTTAAATCGAATAATTGATTTTTCGACCATTTTTTATTAAAATAATGACCTATTTTCATAACTTAAAAGTATCAATTTTTTATAAATTTTTACAAAAAAAGATAAAAAAATCGATACTTTCTTATTTTCATGCGTTGGAGGAATACCTGTTGGAAAGATCAAATTCTAAAATTGTTAGTGTCATAATTCCTGTTTTTAACATAGAAAAATACATAAAAAAATGCATTGAAAGCGTCATTTCACAAACTTTTAAAGATTTAGAGATAATTTTAATAGACGACGGATCTACAGATCTTAGTAGCGAAATTTGTAAGGAATTTGAAAAAAAAGATCAAAGAATTTTAGTAATTTCTCAAAAAAATCAAGGATTAAGTGCGGCTAGAAATAGAGGGATTAAAATTTCTAGTGGAAGATATTTGACTTTTGTTGACGGTGATGACCTTATAGAAAAAGATATGATTGAATTTTTACTTGACGATTTATTAAAGAACGATGCTGACATATCTGTATGTGGAATTTGGGATTCTTACAAAAAATCTGATGGAAATATACAAAAGATGTGCAGAAATTTTAAAAATAAATTTGGAATTTTAAAATCATACGAAGCATTAAAAGAAGTACTAATAAACGGTAAGATTTCACTGTTTGCAGTAGCTAAACTTTATAAACGTGAAATTTTTGACAAAATAGAGTTTCCTGTTGGACTTACTTATGAAGATGCCCATACGATACCCCTTATAATTACCAAAGTAAAAACCATTTCATATAACTTAGATCCTAAATATTTATATATGAGGAGACAAGGTAGTATAACTAATTCATGTTTTAAAGTTTCTGATTTTAGTGTGATTAAAGCTTATGAAAAACATTTGGATATGGTAAAAAAATTTTATCCAGAGGCATTAGATCATATCAGATTTAGATTATTGTGGTCATATGTCTATTTATTGGACAAGATTATATTTAGTAAATCTTTTCCAAAGAAAGAACTTAAAAATATTGTAAAAATTATAAGAAAAAATTCTTTAGAAATATTTTCCAATAAGTTCTTTACTTTAAAAAGGAAACTTATGATTCTGATTTTAATTTTTAGTTTTACTCTATACAGGATTGTAACGATGAGAACATGTTATCACAGATTTAAAAACGCATATTTATGGTAATTTTCCAACAACACCCTTAAAAGTACTAGCAGTTGCAACTTAAAATTTTATATTCCTTCATCAAACTGCCACAATTTATACTTTTTAGCAAAAAGGAGAGTAAAAAGCATATGAAAGATATAAGAATTAACAAGTCTAAAATTTCAACTAGTATTGTTAGATTAGATCCAACTTTTTTAAAAATGAATTTTGTTTTTTTTGGCAAGATATTTAAAAAATATACGAAAAATTCCGAGATGGAACTTTATTTATTAGAAAAAATTCCATTAGTTTTTCTAATAAATAAGGAAGACAACGAACCACTTTTCAAAGCTATATCTGAAATTTTGGATGAATTGCGAATTAAAAAAGAGGATAAAGACGAAACTAACGTTCAAAATACGGTAGTTAAAAATAGGTTTTTTGAAGATAGTGAAAACAAAATATTTAAGTATTCTGTCAATAATGCAGGTAATTTTGAAAATTTTAAAAATTTTCAATTTGTTCACAAAAAATCTTTTAATAATCAGCATGTAACAGAAGCTATTAAGTCGCTTGTATTAAACATAAAAAAAAACATAAATTTAAAAACAAATGATGACGATAGAAATAAAGATTATGACGAAAATGTAGGACAGAAACTGATAAAAAAAAGTAACAAATTAGAAGAAAATGTTTCAAAAATTAAGTCGAAAAAAATAAATTATGAACAAAAATTAAAAGTAAGAGAAGATAAAAATATAACTAAAAAAAGTCAAAAAACTATAGTTGAAGATGAAATAGTTTCAAAAAAAACAGAAGATGTAGATATTAATTTAAGAGATATACAACTTAAAAAAATAACTTTGCAACTAAAAAAGATCAATGAAAAAATTATAGATAGAAAAATTAAAAATATTCGAATAAACAAAATTGATTTTGATTTCTTGAACAAACGAAACTTTTTAAGTCAAAAAATTAATAGTAAACTTAATAAAGTCGTAAGTTCTATAGTATTTAAAGATCAAAAAATTAAGAATATTTCAAAGGTTTCATCTAGCATAGTTTTGTTTCATAGAAAATTTAAAAATTTAAGTGATATAAAAGATATTGAAAATACTGTTATGCATCACAAAACTAAAAATAAAAAAATAAATAGGATTTACGAAAACATAAATAAAAATCAAAAAATTTTGAAAAGATTTTTACCTTCTGTTACGAGCTTTAACAAAAAATTAGTGATAAATAAAACAAACAAAAATAAAATTATTTCATATATCGAGGAAAGCAAACTGAAATATTCAAATAATATTTTTAAAAAGACTTCAAATTATTTAGACAGAAATATTTATACGGAAATACCAAAAATTGAAATCGTTCATAGAAAAAAGATCAATTTGGAAGAATTAATTGAAAAAAATATTAAAAAGAATTTCGAAATCCATAAGGAAAATAGGATTTTTGAGATAGGCAGTCAAAGATATAAAAATGAAAGGTTGCAAAATCTAATTAAAACAAAAAATCAAGCTGAGAAAAATGACAAAAAAACAAAAGAAGATATAGAAAACATGATAAAATCTCACATAAATTTAATAAATTTTGAATATATTTCGGATAAAATTGTTTCAAAAGTTGGTCAGACAATTGCTCTAGAAAAATATCGAAATGGAATTTTTTGAAATCTATGAGAACAGCTTCTTAGAGTATACTACGTTGTTTACCTCTGAAAAATATTGATATTGTGCCAACACCAGTGTACGACCCTATTACTGTTCCTATTTCGCTTATTATAACTGTTTTTAAATTGAACTCTTTTTTTAAGATATTAGATATTTCATACGATTCCTCTTCCCTTTGCGAATGACTTATAAATACTTTGTCAATTGGTGTAAACGCTATATTTTTCATTTGTTCTATTAAGAAATTAACGGCAGTTTTCCTTCCACGTTTTTTAGTAGCCATAACTAATTTGCCATCATCACTAAGATACACTATTGGTTTAACATTCAGTAGACTTCCAAAAAAGGCAGATGAACCAGAAATCCTTCCACCTCTTCTGAGATGTTTGAGGTCATCCATAACTACCCAATGACATATGTTCATTTTGTTATTTTCTATCCAGTTTTCTAACTCATCAATATTCATTCCAGATTTTTTATTTAAAACAGCCTCATATACAAGTAACCCTTCGCCAAGTGATGCACATTTAGAATCAATGATTTTTATTTTTCTTTCTGGGAATTTTTCCACAAGCTCGTTGTATGCAATAGTTGCAGAGCTATAAGTACCACTTAAACCAGAGGAAAAAGCGATGTAAATTATATCTAACCCTTTTTTTAGAAATTTTTCAAAAAATTCAACTATTTGACTTGGATTAAGTTGTGATGTTTGTGAAATTTCTCCATTTTTTAAATTTTCGTAAAATTCACTTAAAAACTGAGTTCTTTTGTTTCCAACATAATCTTTAAAATTTTTACCACAAATTCTATAACTCAGCTGAACTACACCGATGTCTAGATCTTGTAAGACGTCAAATGGCAAATCCGAAGTTGAATCTGTTACAATTTTGTAATCTGACATTTTTTAAAAATACGCTCCAATTTTACAAATTTTGTCTAAGAACCTGTCTTCAATAGTGGGAAATATCGAATTTTTGAGAGATTTTTTCTCAAAACAAGGCAAAAAACGTAGAAATACTTGCTGTATTTCGAGTATTTTTAAGGATGTTTTGTGGAAAAAGATCCAAAAAGCGATTTTTTCAGTATTGAAGACAGGTTCTAAATCATTAGACTTCTTTATTTCAAAGAAATCACAAATAGAATCAGAATACAATGTATGTATTTCAAGAAAGTTTTATTCTGTTTTTATGGAATGTTAATAACAGGAAAACAAGTAAGCTCGACCAATAGATAAAAGGGCTTTAGCAAAAACTTCATATTCCTCTAAAGTAAGCCTATCTTTAGCATTCCTATCGGCAGTTATTACTTTTTCCTTAAATGATTTAATTTTATGTAACAGTTTAGTAGCCGTCGGATCAATCTTATTAACAGAAGATTCGGCCTCACCCTTAAGTTCTTCTCTTGTATAATATTCTGCTCCATCAAGCATCAAAATCCTTTTACCATGATCTTCTATAGAGGCCTTTATTATTGCAAGAAGTCTATATTTATTTAGAAGGCTTACCCCAGCAGCTTCGGTAAATTTTTCTACTATCCTTTCAATGTTCTTTTTACTATCTTCGTCATTTTTAAAATATTTACATTCTAACATAGTTTTACCAATATCTGGATCGGTCAAAAGACTCATCACAAAATCAGTAAGTAAATCGACATTTTTTTTACCAGATTCACCTTCAAACAATTTTTCAATATTGTTGTTTAAAATTTCTTGACATTTTGCATGAATATCTTCAATTATCTCCCCATCATTACCGTAGTACCTACAGATTTTTTTTGCGCCTTCAAATGATATTTTTACTGTAAACCCCGTCAACCTATTTAAACGTTCTTTTATTTCGCTTCTTTCGATGTCATTAGAACACTTACTTTTATTAAAACACTTACAAAATAAAAAACTCGTACACGACACACATAAGTTACGATAAAACGTTTTTCTCTCTTCAACTGTCTTACAATGAACAATCTGAAATACACAATCTGAAGCAATTTCTATAGCTATTTTTTTGCATGTCCAATAATCTAAAGGAACCACACTAAAATTAACTTGATCTAGAACAAAATGTTTCCACCATTCAAACAAAATAATAAACTGTTGACGTTTAACATCTGAAATTATAGGGTTATGACTAAAACAAAGATAATCAACAAGTTTAACGATACCAAAGAGAGAAGGTCCAGTAAGTAAACCAACTAAAAAAGCAAATCCTGTTTTCGATTTTTCACTTTTTTTCTGTGGCGCGTTTAATAGTTTTGTATTTCCAACAGATATTTCACTTGTTTTAGTAGCGTTTACAGAAGAACCAAAGTTTACAAACACTGCAACCAAAGCAAGTAAAAATGCTAATTTATCAAAATTTTTATTCCTAAACGATAACATAAGAATTTTCTCCTAAAAATTAAATTTCATTCGTCACTTGAAAACACAGTCTCAAATTAATACTTTAATAATGATAGAACACATTTAGATAAAATACAACGTCTGAATTTGCAGTTTATTTCTGTAAAATTGCCGAAAGCAACAAAAAAGTGTAAAATATAAATTGTGTTGAACTTGGTATTTATTTTTTGCATATAATTTATAACATGGTTAAAGTCTTTTTGTGTTTGTAACAAAAAACATAAACGAATATCTGTTTACGATTTTTTCAAGAAAATTTATGATTTTATAAAATATTAATAGTAGGGTTTATGATAAAAATTGTTAACTTAGAAAAATATTTTGGTAATTTGCACATCTTGAAAAATATAAATTTACAAATTTTTCAAGGTGAAAAAGTTGTGATACTTGGTCCATCAGGTTCAGGTAAAAGCACACTTGTTCGGTGTATTAATTTTTTAGAAAAACCAACGTCAGGAAAAATTTTTATAAATAATCTTGAAGTAACTTCTTGCAGCAAAACGATAAACAAAGTAAGACAATCCATTGCAATGGTTTTCCAAAACTTCAACTTGTATCCACACAAAACAATAATAGAAAACTTGATATTAGCTCCTACAATAGTACAGAAAGTTAAAAAAGAAGAAGCAATTCGTACTGGAATGGATTATTTAAAAAAAGTTAAACTTGAAAATAAAGCCTTCTGTTATCCATGTCAACTTTCTGGAGGGCAAAAACAGAGAGCAGCTATTGCACGTGCATTGAACATGCATCCTGAAGTTATTTTGTTAGATGAACCTACCTCATCACTTGATCCCGAAATGATTAAAGAGGTTCTAAGTGTTATGAATTTAATGGCAGAAATTTCAAGTAAGATTATAACTATGTTAATCGTTACACATGAAATGACTTTTGCAAAAAAGATTGCAGATAGAATAGTGTTTATGGACGAAGGCAGAATAATTGAAGAAAATAATCCTATCGATTTTTTTGAAAATCCGACAATGGATCGAACAAAACAATTTTTGAATAAGTTTTGAATAGACTTTTTTCGTAACTTAAAAATATGATTTTTTAAAGTAATACTTTTGGAGTTACAGAAGGAATCTATATGGAGAAAATATGAAAAAAAAATGGTTTTTCATTGTACTGACAATTTTGTTTGTTTCCATATCGATTTTTATAGAATTCAGAAATAAATATAAAGACAAATATAAAAGAAACTCTTATGATATTATTGATCCAGATGATTGTCAAAAAGTTAAAGATATTAAAAAAAGAGGATTCTTGCACGTTGGTATAAAAGTTGATGTATTGAGATTTGGTTTTTTAGATTCAAAAACTAATAGAGAAGAAGGGATTGAACCAGATATATCTCGCGCAATTGCTTTTGAAATTTTTAGAGATGAAAATGCTGTAAAATTCAGGCCAATCACCCAAAAAACAAGAGGAGCTTTGCTGGATAACGGTGAGTTAGATTTTGTAGCTGCAACATTTACTGTAACAGAAAATCGCAAAAAATCTTATAGTTTTACAGACGAAGATTATTATTCAGACTACATAACTTTTCTGGTAAATATAAATTCAGGATTTAAATCAATATTTGATTTGGCAGGTAAAAACATAGGTGTGTCTCAATCTACGCCAACTAAAAGGTGTCTGCAAGAAAAAGGCAAAGAACTTGGAATAGAGTTTAATTTTTCAGAATATACAAGTTACCATGAACTAAAAACAGCGTTAGCTACTGGACGAATTGACGCGTTTAGTGCTGATAAGTCAATTCTAATTGGATATTTGGACGAAAATAGTGTTATATTGAATGATGCTATATGTAAACAAAAATATTCAATTGCTTGTAAGTTGGAGAATAAGGATTTTTGTGAATATCTAAACAAAATCATTAAGAAAATGAAAAATAATGGTCAGATAGATACTTTAATTAAAAAATGGAATCTACAATAGAAAAATTTCAAATAGAAGTATAATAGACTTCCTTCGTAACTACAAAAACATCACTTTTTTTACCTTTTCCCTAAAAACAACATAAAATTTTTTTGAAATACATAAGGTATTTCTGCGAAATTTATGTTGTTTTTAAAAAAAAATCTATAAAAAATTGATATTTTCAAGTTATAGGAAGTCTAATAAGATTGGAGATGAACTTTATTTTTTTAGAATCAGGACCTTTTGCTATTTTCAAATGGCAAGCTTTGTTCAATGATATAGGGTTGTTTCTTCAAGGTTTTAAATATACATTTTTTATTTCGTTTTGTGCACTGTTATTGGCTATCTTCATAGGTTTATTATTTGGTATAATTTTAACGAGTAATTTAAAATTTTGTTCGAAAATAATTAAAATTTATTTGGAATTCATACATAATACACCACTATTGATACAAATTTTATTTTTATTTAACTTTTTACCTCTGATAGGAGTTAAGCTAAATATCACCTTAATTGGCATATTAGGCGTTGGAATATATCATGGTTCTTATACGACAGAAGTGATAAGAAGTGGAATAATGTCTATCGACAAATGTCAATTTGAGGCGGCAAGTTCACAAGGATTTAACTTTTGGCAATCAATGTTTTACATAATTTTGCCTCAAGCATTCAAACCAATTTTACCACCTCTTACAAACCAAATTGTGACTTTAATAAAGAATACGGCTATCATTTCTATAATCTCAGGTGCGGATATAATTTTCGTAGCAAATTCATGGTCAGGCGACAATCTCTATTATGGTCCTGCTTATATATTAACAGGAATATTTTATTTTATATTATGTTTCCCTATGACTTTGGTATCAAGAAAATTTGAAAAATCGTTATAATTAGGTGATATATGTCTGAAATATTTACATTTAGCAACATTATTTTTATAATAAACGGAATTTCTAAAACTATGTTTATAGTTTCATTCTCTTTACTTCCAAGTTTAATTTTTGGAACAATACTTGCACTTATGCGACATTCAGATAATAAATTCTTTAAAGTCATTTCATCAATATTTATCGATATAGTAAGAAACATTCCAAATTTGCTATGGATATATATTGTTTTTTTGATTTTTAAATTGAGTTCAAACATGACTGGGATTGTTAGTTTTTCGCTTTTTTCTTCTGCTGCTTTCGCAGAAATTATACGTGGAGGCTTAAATTCTTTAGACATTGGACAATTTGAAGCAGCATATTCTCAGGGTCTTAATTATTTTCAAAGCCTTTTTTATATAATCTTACCTCAAGCATTTCAAAGATGTTTGATGACATTGTCACTACAAGTGGTAACAATAGTAAAAGACACAAGCCTTTTGTGGTCTGTTGCTGGAATACAGGAGCTAACTGGAAATGTTACAATACTGATGAACAAACATCAAAGCATAACTCAAATATTTATACTTTATGGAATTCTAACAATACTATATTTTGTTATAAATTTTACTATATTAAATTTTTTTAAATACATACAAGACTAAAATTTTTTGAAAACTTCAGGTTCTAGCCAGTTTTTTCTTTTGCTTTTTCAAGAATCTCGACTATCTTCAGAAATTTTCCTAATTCATTTTTTAATTTATAATCGTCTTTATTTTTATTACTCATTACTGGATTGTCAACATTTTTTAATACGATTATTAGTCGGACAAGAGGTAAATGATGCTGTTGTACGATAGATGTAGTACACAGATTCAGAAACAGTATTGTCATAACGGCTTACAAGTGGCGATAGTGCTACATAAGTAGCGAGTAAAAAAGTATTCCTGCGAAATTTATGTTGTTTTAAAAAAAAATCTATAAAAAATTGATATTTTCAAGTCATGAAGGAGGTCTATTATAAAAAAACGGTGTTGCAAATTTACAGCAAAGTGAGTATAATATAACTATACCTTGGAAGGAGCTGTTAGGTATGGAGGCAATACAACCAAGCACAATTTTAAGAAATTACAACAAAATTATCGACGAAGTTCGGGACGGTGAACCAGTAGTTTTAACAAAAAACGGTATAGGTAAAGTAGTTATGGTAAATATTGACGAATGGCAGCGCAAGCAAGCTGAAATTTGGTTACTCACTGAATTAAACACTGCAGAACAAGAGTTTGGAGAAGGCGAAGATATTGACATTTTTGCTAGAAGGTACAAATTGGGGCAGTTTGATGACGGAATATAAAATTTTAATAAGTCGGGCCTTCAAGCGAGATGTGGACAAAATACAAGTGTTTCTTTTGGCTAACGAAGCCACTGAACTAACTGTTCGCAAAGTTTTAAATGGTTTATACGAAAGTATGACAAATCTTAGAATTAGCCCGCTAATAGGAGCTAAATTAAGCACTAAAACGACTATACCGAATGATTACCGTTATTTACTTTCAGGGAAATATCTTATTTTCTACAAAGTTTTTGACCGTGAAAAAGTGGTAAGGATTTACCATGTATATCACGGAAAAGAAAATTACTTAGTCAAATTGAATTTTTGAAGACTGTGTCGCTTCTCTAAGAACCTGTCTTCAATACTGAAAAAATCGCTTTTTGGATCTTTTTCCACAAAACATTCTTAAAAATACTCGAAATACAGCAAGTATTTTTACGTTTTTTGCCTTGTTTTGAGAAAAAATCTCTCAAAAATTCGATATTCACCACTATTGAAGACAGGTTCTTAATTACGGCAATATCAGGTTTTCCAATTTCATTTAGCAGACCTTTGAGACTATATGTTCCAATAATTTGGTTGGATTCATTGTTGGTATTTCTTTTGCTGCTTGTTGAAACAAAACAGTTGAAGGCGAAAGTCCTGGAAGTGTATTAATCTCGATAACTATAATCTCTTTAGTTGTATTGTTTGCAAAAATATCAATTCTACAGTAGTCTTTAATCTCGCATGCTTTAGCAATATCTTCCATTCTGGATCTAATTAGATGTGTTAACTCTTTACTGATTATATATTCTGGAGGAGGAGTGATATTCACACCTGTCCCTCCCTGAAATTTTTCTTCGAGACTTAAAACTCCTGATTTCGCAATTGTAATGCTTGGATTCATTGCATGGTATTCGCCTTGTTTTTCAAGTACTCCAACTGTAAGTTCTATCCATCTCACTGGTGAGTTGTATAAAATTTTACCTTCTATAATTTCAAGTTTGTCGACGATAATATATTCTTCGAAAATTACATTTTTACTTGTAATCCCAATTGTTATCTGCCCATCGTGCATTTTAAAGGTACCAGCTTGTGCAATATCAATGTTATCTATAAAAAACTGTACATAACTTTTAAGTTCATTCTCATTTGTTAAAATAACAACACCAGTCGAGCAACCGTCACATTGAGGTTTTATAACAATTTGTTTTTTACCAATTTTTTCCGTTAAATTTTCCCAATATTCTTCAGCTTTGTCGTGTCTTACAACTTCAATTAAGTCATCAATTTTAGTACTGATTTTCTTAGCGGTTCTAAAATTAGGCAAATTTAAACCGTCAACAATTTTGCCAGTTAAATATTTATCCATACAAACCACAGATGTTTTTGAACCAGAACCATTAAAACTTAAATCTGCATCTTCAAGTAACTTTTGAATTGATCCGTCTTCACCAAATCCACCATGAAGTCCAAGAAATACATAGGCGTCTTGTTTTTTAGAATTTTCAATAAATTCATCTAAAGTTATGTAATCTTTGCTGGTTTTTTTCAAAAAAGTGTTTTCATTTAAAATTCCAAGATTTTTGCGTATTTCTTTAATTAAGTTGTTTTCATATTCTTCATCTTTTAAATAAGCGTGATGATAGATGATTTCTTCGACTGTATGGTTTAGAACTAGATCGTAAGAAAGTTCCAAAACTTTAAATTCTCCGTCTTTTTGCGTAATCAAATATGGATAAGGCTTATAAATTTTTGAGTTTAAAAGTTTTAACCAGACATTAGAACCGCTCATTAAAGAAACTTGTCGTTCTGACGTTACACCTCCAAGCAAAACATTAATACGCTTTTTGCTATTGTTTTCTTTCTTAGTTTCTGGAAAACTAATTTTTTGCCGTTTTGCTGAATTTTTTAATATGTAGTTTATCATTTGATTATGTGTAAATCCAATTTTCGAACCTTGCTGAAAAATGAAACTGTTTTGTTCCATTCCAGAAATTGGATTAAAATCGGAATAATAGATGCTGTTGTTTTCAAGTATCCAACCATCAATTCGCAAGAAATCCTTTGCACCTATTAATTTGAAAAGTTTAGCAGTTTGCTCGCGAATTTTTTTAACATTTTTTTTCAAAAACCTTGGCGGTGTGTAATAATATGTCTCGTTTGTTGGTAGATATTTTCTTCTGGTTGTAAAGAGCTTATCTTCACAGTTACATAATTTTTCGATCTGTTGTCTCGGCATTCTTTGCATTGAATTGTTTTTAATTTCAATTTCTGTTGGTATTAATGAAATAGGCTCGCCGTTGCTATTTTGTAGTATTACAACAGTGAATTCTTTTCCTTTACAGTATTTTTCAACTACGATAGAATATTTTTCTTTTAACATTCTGTTTGATATATCTATAGCGTTCGTTGTTCCGAAAATATATTCAACTCCAAATGAAGAGCCACCTTCAATCGGTTTGATTACAGCTTCTTCGATATTGTTTTTTTGAAAAAATTTTTTAATTTGTTCTTCAACATTACTATTTTTATCTAAAAATAATTTTGGAACAGAGCCAAAATGATATTCTTTTAAAATGTGATTTTCGGCGTTTTTTTTGTTATACATTTTTTCGCACGCGTTTGAACCTGACGCCACAAACTTTACATTATTCTCTTCTAAAATTTTCTGTAGGATTCCATCTTCGCCATATTTTCCATGTATAATTGGAAATACAAGATCAGAATCTTTTAAAACTTTAACGAAGGCGTTTTCGCTAATCTCTTCGCATTCAGACGCAATTTTGAAATCGAAATCTGACGTAGTGTTTGAATATAGGAACCCTTCATCTACAAAATATTTTTTCAAATTACAGCCAACAAAAATCACTTTTACTTCTAAACATTTTGAATAACCAATGTTATCGTAAATTGATCTCGTGGAATTAAGTGAGATCCCGCGTTCTGGTGAAGGACCTCCGCAAATTAAAAGTAACTTAAACAAATTAAAAAACCTCAACTGATCTATATTCGCTGGAACATTCTCAACCATCCTATTCACTAGACTTCCTTTGTGACTTGGAAATATCAATTTTTTATAGATTTTTTTTAAAACAACATAAAAATTTCACAGGAATACTTTACGTATTTCAAGAAAATTTTATGTTGTTGTTAGGGAAAATATAAAAAAAGTGATGTTTTTGTAGTTACGAAGGAAGTCTGCTATTAACCACTGTATTTACATCATATTCTTTTTTATCAATAAAAGTCAAAAATTCAAGATAAAACCACCAACCACATAGGCTGAAAATTTTGCAAGCTGTTTTTAGAATAGGTCTAATGTCAATTTTTTTTGAAAATTTTTCTACACAAGGAAGTCTATTGACGACCAACGAAAGAAAGGGGTAGGATAAAGTTCTAAGTTGTGGGCAACTTATATAAAATTTTAGAAAGGTCATAAAATATGGACGACTTTTTAGCAAATAGACTTACTTCGTCAGTAGTTACGAAGTAATAACCTGTCTTCAATACTGAAAAAATCGCTTTTTGGATCTTTTTCCACAAAACATCCTTAAAAATACTCGAAATACAGCAAATATTTCTACGTTTTTTGCCTTGTTTTTAGAAAAAATCTCTCAAAAATTCGATATTCCACACTATTGAAGACATGTTCTAAGTCTAAACGTATGTTTGTTTATGTTTTGTGTAATAGAAAAGAATGACTAACATAAGAACAAGGTTTGCACCTAGTCCAACTGGATATATGCACATTGGTAATTTAAGATCAGCTCTTTATGGATATCTTCTTGCGAAATCTTTTGGTGGAAAATTTATTTTAAGAATTGAAGATACAGACCAAAAAAGATTTGTTAAAGATGCTGAAAAAGTTATATATGAAACTTTAAAATTAGCAGGTATTAATTATGATGAAGGTCCTGACATTGGTGGAAGTTTCGGACCATATGTACAGAGTAAAAGAAAAGAAATTTATAAAGAATATGCTGGAAAATTGTTAAAAACTGGAAATGCATATTATTGCTTTTGTGAAAAAAAAGAGTTAGGAGATAGCGGATGTAATAACCGTTGTCGTAATATAAGCGATATCAAAAGTAAATTTCTAAGAAATAAAGAATATGTTATAAGGCAGAAAATTCATCCAGAAGGAAAAACAAATTTTAATGATTTAGTTTTTGGTAATATTGAGGTTGAAAATTCTGAACTTGAAGATCAAATATTAGTTAAATCAGACGGATTACCAACTTATAATTTTGCTAATGTTGTTGATGACCATCTAATGAAAATAACTCACGTAATTCGAGGATGCGAATACCTATCTTCTACGCCAAAATACATATTATTGTACAAAGCTTTCGGATGGAATATTCCAAATTATGGACATTTGCCTTTAATTATGGATAAAAATTCAGATGGGACAATAACAAAATTATCAAAAAGAAAAGGTGCTGTTAGTTTTGCTGAGCTTATAAATGATGGATATCTTCCGGAAGCAATCGTTAATTATGTTGCTTTATTGGGTTGGTGCCCAGGTTCTACACGCGAAATTTTCTCACTTCATGATTTGGAAAAGGAATTTTCCATAGATAAAATAGGTAAATCTTCTTCAATTTTTGATTACGACAAATTGTTATGGGTAAATAGCCAACATATCAAGTCTAAATCGATAGAAGTTTTTTCTAAAATAATTGAAAAATATGTCAAATATGATGTTGATCTTTTGAAGATAGCTAAAATACTACAACCACGTGTTAAAAAATTAAGTCAAATTCCAGATATGATAGATTTTTTAAAATTTCCAAAGTTTGACAAATATCTATTTGTAAAAAATAAAATTGATCCTAAAAATGTCTCCATTATTTTGGAAAAATCTTTGAAGATTTTAAAAAATTTAAAAATTTGGAATAACGAATCAATATATAATTCATTAGTTTATCTTGCAGAAGACACAAAAATAAAAAAAAAGGCTGTTATGTGGACACTCAGAATAGCTGTATCTGGAAAGGAAGTTACTCCAGGTGGGGCTACAGAAATAATGGAGATAATAGGTAAACTCGAATCTATAAAAAGAGTTGACGAATCCCTTAAAAATTGGATGGCAAATTAAAAATACTTGCAATTAATTCTGGCCGTGTTAAACTTGGTGTTAATAATTTTAAAATTATGATAAGTTACATTTAATGCCATTGAATGTAGTGTTTTAGTGTTTATTTATACAAATTATAGTGTATATTGTTTTTATATCTTAAATTTTCTTTGAATTTTTGTTTAATTTGCCAAAACAAAAATGGTTTTCCCAAAAAGTGCCTTTGTCAGCTTATTATGATATGTATGCTGGCAATTTAAAAAATATTTTAAATAGACTTCTATTTATAAAAAAATTTTATGCTAGAAAAGATAAAAAATGGTACTTCCCAAGTTATGAAAGAGGTCTATTGATGGAGGGTCTGTTTGCATAAGGTTAATTTTTCATTTTTAATTGGAATTATTACATCTTTTATTATGTTTATTTTGTTTAGTTGTGCTTTTTCAAGATATAACAGAAAAACCAATTTTGCCGCATTTAAATCAGCTTGGAGATGTATACGTAGTGATAAAAATATAATAAATATAGATGATCTTAAAATAGATTATGATCCTTTAAAACAAGAAAGTCTTGATACTTCAATTAAAGAAAACTATGAAACAAAAGATATATTTGATAATAATAATAAAAATGAAAGAAAAGAAAAAGTAAAATTAGCCATTTGTACGGCTACAATAGAATTAAGCGAAACCGAGTTACAATAAAATTAGATCCCTTGACTGATTATTTTAATTTTGTTATAAATAAATTAGTCAATTGTAGTTAATTGGATTTCATGATATTTTAGAGTCTGTTTAATATTTTTTTGTAAATGTTAAGTCCAGTAAAGACATTAAACAGATTTTACGGTCAGAGTTTTATTTTTTTGACTATTTTTTTGAATTCTAAGTAGGCTGCAATTGCTAGATTTATGAATTTATAATATGGAGGCTAGTTCATTTATGGGTGATACTGTTCAAAAGGTTATTTCGTTTCTCGCTGGTATTATTTTAGCTATTGTTCCTGGCTGTGTTTATTCCAAATATCACGGTGCAGGGTTGTTTGGTTTCTATAAAACTGGTATTGCTGCTCTATTTCCTGGAAAATAGATGTCTGGTTTTGAGAAAATCTTAGTATTTTGGCAATGAAAGTGTTAAGTAAAAAAATTATTATTGGAGGCTATTTTTAATTATGGATGGTAGAATTTGTTCATTTATTTTGGGTGTTATTACGGTAATTGGATCTATATTTGTTGCTCCGATTCTCCGTCTAAAATCACCATTGACTTGCATCAAAGGTGGTCTTAGCTTGGCTTATCCTGATGGTAAGAAGATTTTTAAAGAAAAAATAGCTGAGTAAAATTCATCGAGTTGAGTGTGCTGAGCGGTCGCGCGTGAAATATCGAAAGATTTCAATGTGAGGAAAGTCCGAGCTCCATAGAGCAGAATAACGGCTAACGGCCGCCGGGGGTGACCCTAGGGAAAGTGCGACAGAAAGTAACCGCCTTGTTTTTTTGACAAGGCAAGGGTGGAAAGGCGAGGTAAGAGCTCACCGGCGTTTAGGAGACTAAACGGCCACGCAAACCCTATTCGGAGCAACACCGCGAAACAGGACATACAGTTTGCTCGACTGTCCTAAAAGGTGGCAATGAGCTCAAGGGCAACTTTGAGCCAAGATAGATGATCGCTTTAAACAGAACTCGGCTTATAGGCACACTCTATATAGAACCTGTCTTCAAATACTAAAATTTTATATTTGGTTTTGAAGATAGGTTTTAATTTTCTAGATATTTTGTTGAGTTGTAAAATTTTATGAAAAATATAAAAAGTTTTGAAGAAATACTAGGATACAGGTTTAATGATAAGAAATTTTTAAAAATAGCGTTGACACATTCGTCCTATTCTAACGAATACGGTAGTGGCAATGACAATTATGAGCGTTTTGAATTTTTAGGTGACGCAATATTAGGCTTTATAACTTCAGAATTTATCTTTAAAAAATTCGATATGTCATCCGAAGGTGATCTTACTCGTTTGCGTGCTTCGCTTGTATGCGAGAAAACTCTTAAAAATTTTGCTAAAAAGCTTCATATAGGAGAACATTTGCGTCTAAGTCGTGGTGAAAACCGTACAGGAGGACGTGACAGAGCGTCAATTTTAGCTGATGTTTTTGAATCTGTTGTTGCTGCAATATTTCTAGACGGTGGACTTGAACCTGTTAAAACTGTTGTTTTGAAATTAATCGATCAAGAATTAGGAGAGTCATACCAGCCAATACGAGACTATAAAACTGAAATTCAGGAAATTGCTAAATTATTATGTAAGAACGAAATAAAATACAGTGTAGTATCAGAAGAAGGACCAGATCACGACAAAAAATTTACAATAGAATTGGAAATTGACGGTATTTCTGAAGGTATAGGTATAGCTAAAAGTAAGAAAGAAGCAGAGCAGTTGGCAGCAAAATTCACATTGGAGAAACTTAGAACCTGTCTTCAATAGTGGGAAATATCGAATTTTTGAGAGATTTTTTCTCAAAACAAGGCAAAAAACGTAGAAATACTTGCTGTATTTCGAGTATTTTTAAGGGTGTTTTGTGGAAAAAGATCCAAAAAGCGATTTTTTCAGTATTGAAGACAGGTTCTTAATAAGGAAAATGTTAAAAGATGAATATTTTTTGTAAATTTAAAGAATGTTTGAAAAAAACAAGTGATAACTTTTCGAATAAATTAAGGTCTATTTTTTCCTTTTTTACTAAAGTAGATGAAGATTTTCTAGATGAATTGGAAGAATTACTTATAACAAGTGATGTTTCGATATCTGCAGCAAGTAAAATAAAAGAAAAATTGAGAGAAGAAGCAAAATTTGAAAACGCTCAATCACCTGATCAAGTAATAGGAATTTTAAAAAATATAATAAATAAAATTTTATATAAGAAGCCTGACGACAGTTTTTTAAAAGAGCCAAGTATAATTTTAGTTATAGGTGTAAACGGAGTAGGCAAAACAACGATCATAGGAAAATTAGGAAATATTTTTAAAAACAAAAATAAAAAAGTTCTGATAGTGGCAGCTGATACATTTCGGGCAGCCGCTTCATGTCAACTTAAAATTTGGGCTGACAGGGCTGGGTGCGAAATTTTAGAAAAACATGAAGGCTCAGATCCTGGTTCAGTTATATTTGAGGCTATAAAAAAATCAAAAATAGAAAATTTTGACTTAATCATTTGTGACACAGCAGGAAGATTGCATAATAAATCTGAGCTTATGGCTGAATTAAGAAAAGTTTATAAAATTATCGATAAAAATGCTACAAACTATAAGAAGGAATTTTTATTAGTTTTAGACGTAAGTACTGGGCAAAATATGATAAATCAAGTTGAACAATTTTCAAAAATTTTAAATATAACAGGCTTAATTTTGACAAAACTTGATGGTACTGCTAAAGGTGGCGCAATAGTATCTGTTAGAGAAAAGTTTGAAAATATACCAATAAGATATGTTGGTCTAGGAGAATCTATTGACGACATAGACGAATTTTTTAGCGATCGGTTTACAGAGGCATTATTAGGGCGGTAAAGTCAGAAAGTGCTGTTCTTAAAGGGAAAATTATGCTAAAATCGTATAGACCTAGTAAAGATATATATTATTTAGATGTAGCAGAGATAATTTTAAGGCGAGCTTCATGTATGAGGAGAAACTTTGGTGCTGTAATAGTGAATAACGATCAAATAGTATCTTGTGGTTACACCGGGGCTCCGCGTGGGCAAAAAGATTGTTTAAAAATAGGAAACTGCATGAGAAAAAAACTTAATATACCAAGTGGTGAAAAATATGAACTATGTAGATCTGTACACGCAGAGGCGAATGCAATAATACATGCTTCACGTGATAAATCTATTGGTTCAACTCTTTACCTTGTAGGAATAGAAGCTGAAAATGGCGAATATGTAAAAAAAGCCTCTCCATGTTCGATGTGCAAAAGATTTATAATAAACGCAGGTATATTTGAAATTATAATAAGAGAAACAAAAGACTATTTTAGAAAAGTTAAAGTTAGTAGTTGGTTAAATAACGAATTTGTCATGAAGTGACCCCAAAAGGTTGGACGAATTTATTAGGCTGCTTCAGGAAATTTAATTCTTTATTCTACGGGACTAAGTCCTTCTTCGCCGTGTTTCTGATACCTTCTTACCCATTGATAAACTTTTGAATGGTGTGTGATTCCAAAATGTTTGGCAACACAGTTTTAAAACCATCATTGCTATTCAAATAGCAGTTAATTACATTCAATTTAAATTTCTTTTGAATATTTGATTTTAGCCATGAAAACACACCTCATATTGTTAGATTTTTTTGTCTAACTTTTGGGGTGCAGTTCAATTGAGAGTGAGTATTTAACTGTAAATTCTGAAAATTGAGGAATGTTATAAAAACAGTTTACAATACCTTAAAAATCGCATTTTACAGCCTGGCGAAAATATAATCACTTGGACGGGAAAATTAACAAGAATTGAAGTTCATGCGAAAAATCGGTGGCTTTAAATTATTTTGCGAGTTTAAAAAGAGCATATTGATTTAAACTGACACCCTCACGCTGAGCATTAATTGCAAGCGTTTTGTGAAGTGTTTTAGGCACTCTTATAACGAATTTACCGCTATAATTATCTTTTTGACACGTTTCGGGCAACGTAATTTTAGCTTTTTCCGCAATCATTTCTCCGATGTGAAGTTCCATTGCTTCATGTATATTTTTATATGCTTCTTCCACAGTCTTTCCGTCGCTCATACAGCCGGGAAACTCTGCTACAGTTGCGAAAAAATAATGTCCGCTTTCATCGTTCATTTCTTGAATTGAAATTTTATATGGTAATTTTAAATATTCTTTTAAGTTCATTGTGAATTGTCCTCCAACATTTTTAAAATTTGTTTAATATATACAGCTTTCAACGGATTTTGTACCTGAATTGTTATAGCTTCTTGTAAATTTTCATTTTTAAATCTTTTGTGAGAGCCTTTTTGTCTTGTTTCATAAAAATCTAAGTAATTTAAAATTTTTTCAACTTCTGAAAACTTTATGCCGTTTGGCTGAGTTTTCATTTTTTCTATTATTTTTTCAACACTGCTCATTATTTCACTTCACACTATATATAATATCAAATATAGTATCATATGTCAACATTTTTTTCAAAGAGGAGGATTTTTTTTGATTTCAGCATATCCACCGGAAGAAAGATCATTTGCAAATAACGGCTTAAAAATCTTAAATCTTTAAAATTAATGTTTTTGCGCCGCACATTTATTACGATTCTGAAAATTACATTATTACCGATTCTTATGTTGTAGATAAAAATGCCAATGACGCGCTCGACCACCTAAACACCGCAACCGATATTCCTTCCCCATTTACTACACTTTCAGATGTTCAAACTGTTAAATAATTATAGATGTATCCGAAGGTCTTTAAAACAGGCAATAGACATGATTTTAGAGCGCTTGGGCGGGGCGATTCCTTTTTATCCTAAATTTTCCTGTCATGTCCTACAGTGTCGGAAGATGCTGTCAACACAAAGACCAAACTCTAAAATATTGATATTTTCAAGTTATAGGAAGTATATTGAAGACAGGTTCTAAGTTAATAAAAATTTTTTTAGAACTTTAAAAATGCCACCAAAATCTAAATTGAATTTAGATAACTGTTCCTCTACTGTCGCGTGTTTTACAAACCCGTTTATGGCAACTAAATTGAAATTACCTTTAAAACCGTTAGTTATAAGATATGCTCCAAACTTTTCACCAATTCCACCTGATATGTTTGATTCTTCGAAAAAATATATATTTCTATAACTTTGTGAATTCTTTATTGCAAGATCAGGTATTGGTATTATCATATTAAGTTTCAGTATACTTATTTTTCCTGGAAATTTTTCAAAAATCTCTGCCACAAAAGAAAAAATTCTTCCATAAGTAACAACTAAAACGTCAAAATTTTTTCCGTATATGTCAAATATATTATTTTTTTTTCTAACCCAAGTAGGATGGAATAATTCTTTACCTTTAGGGTATCTTATCGCAACGCTGGTATCGTGAGTTATAGAAAGTTTCAAACATGCCTCCAATTCAAAAAAGAAAGAAGGAGAATAGCATATAATACCAGGAATAATGTTAAACATTGAAACATCATACAGTCCCTGATGAGACTCACCATCTGGTCCAACAAGACCTGCACGATCAATTGCAAAAATTACTTTAAAGTTTTGCATAGCAACATCGTGAATAAGTTGATCAAAAGCTCTTTGTAAAAAAGTTGAATATACCGCAAAAACTGGAATCAATCCTGCAGCGGCAAGTCCGCCAGCAAATGTTACAGCATGAGACTCCGCTATTCCCACATCAAAAAATCTTTTCGGAAAATTTTTTGAAAAATTTACAAGACCTGTACCTTCTGTCATAGCAGCAGTTATTGCATATATGTTTTTATTATTATGAGCAATTTCACATAAAGTTTCCCCGAAAACAGAAGAAAAACTTTCAGCTTCGGTTTCAGAATATCCAGTATCTATATTAAATTTTGAAATTCCGTGAAATCGAGATGGAGACTTCTCCGAAAATTTGTAACCTTTACCTTTTTTAGTAACAATATGAATTATAACAGGTATATCAAGATCTCTGGCAATAGACATAACTTTAATCATATCATAAATATTATGACCATCAATTGGTCCATAATATTTTAATCCTAACTTTTCAAATATAGTGCTTTCTTTATATATTAATGTTCTTATACAAAATTTTAATTCATCAATGAACCTTTTTATATTACTTCCTAATGGCAAATTTTTTAAAATATTCTTTGCCAAACGTTTAGTTTTTAAGTAACCGCTCCGCATCCTTAATTTCATAAAGTAACGCGATATTGCACCAACATTTTTAGAAATTGACATTGAATTGTCATTTAAAATGATTACTAAATTTCCAAAATTTGCTGAATTATTTAATCCTTCAAAAGCAAGACCACCAGTCATAGCACCGTCACCAATAAAAACTACGACTTTCCCAGTTTGCCCATTTTTTTTCTTAAATTCAGCCAAACCTAATGCAGCAGAAATCGAATTACTACTATGACCAGACTTGAATTTATCGTAGACACTTTCATCACTGTTGGAAAAACCAGAAAGACCACCATTCTTTCTAATTGTATTAATTTGATCAAATCTTCCTGTTAAAATCTTATAAGCATAACACTGATGACCAACATCCCAAACAATTGCATCATTTTTTTTTTTAAAAACACTTAGCAAGGAAATTGTTGCTTCAATGACTCCAAGATTAGAAGCCAAATGGCCGCCATTTTTGGATACAAGCTTTATTATTTCATGCCTTAATTCAAACGCAAAATCATCTAAATTCTTAACATTTTCTAAATCATCAGGAAGATTGAGACTTTCAAAAATACTCATATAAGTCTTTCTATCAAATTTGTTAGAACCTGTTCTCATAGATTTAAAGTGCAGATTTTTGAGAAATTTTTTCTCAAAACGAGAAAAAAACACAGCAATAATTGTCTATTACAAGTATTTTTGACGCCGTTTTGGGGAAAAACTACCGAAAATATGCGTTTTGAAATCTATGAGAACAGGTTCTTACACACCTGTACACGGTAAAAGAGCTAAAAATCTAGCACGCTTAATAGCAACATTTAAAAATCTCTGATGACGGGCACACATACCAGTCATCCTCCTTGGTAAAATTTTTGCACGTTCAGAGATATACTTACGTAAACGCATAATTTCCTTATAGTCAATCTTATTTGACTTGTCAACACAGTAAGGACATGGTTTTCTCTTTTTTAAATGTTTCCTTCCTCGTTCACCATGAACAAAATTTTGATTCCCTTGTTGATTACTGTTCTGATTTCTGCGAACTTGGTTGTCACCACTTTGGTTACTACGAACAGGACGTACACCACGAACATTACGACCACCATGATGTAAGTTACCTCTTTGTACAGCTTTGTTACCGTTCGCATTATTACCGGTCACAGAAGGACTACTATCTTTAATGTTTTCTTTCTGTACCGCTTTGTTACTGTTCGTATTGCTACTGCTCACAGAAAGATTATCTTTTTTGTTTTCTTTCTTGTTTTCTTTTTTTATGAATTTATGACTGTTAGTACTAACACTATTTATGGAAATACTCTCTTTATTTTTTTCTTTTGTTTCACTATTGTCTAAATTTTCATTCAACTTAAAAATTACTCCTTTCAAAATTCAAAAAGGTAAATCGTCATCATCACTAACATTTTCTTTGCTAAAATCAGAATCATCACCGCTTGAATATCCAGATGAATTTTCATAAAAATTTCTATTTTCGTCAGTTTGGGTAGACATACCCTTAGACTCAGTAAAATGTACATTACTAGCAACTAATTCAAAAACCTTACGCTTTATCCCATCATTTCCTTGATAGGTTCTAGTGTGAATTGTCCCTTCGACAGCAATTAAATTGCCTTTCTTAAAATACTTACAAACAAATTCGGCAGTTGAACGCCAAACCACAACATCGAAAAAGTCTGTTTGCCTTTCCTCGCCCTGTTTAACATAAGAACGTGTTACAGCTATTGAGAAATGTGTAACAGGTATCCCACTAGAAGTATGTCTTAGCTCTGGATCGGCAGTTAATCTTCCAACAAACGCAGCAATATTAAGCATTTCATCTCCAAAAATAAATCTTTTTACATCAATTTTATTACATTTTTAAAAATTACAGGACAAAAATAGATAAGACACCACCAAGGAATATAAAAAAACACCTAATTAGCAACTACCAAAGAACGCAAAACACCCTCAGTCATCATTGCAACACGATTTATTTCAGAAGGTACGCTGTTTCCAGCCTTAAAATTTATAAGGACATATATACCTTCACGTTCTTTTTTTATTAAGTAAACTAATTTTCTCTTTCCCCACTCATCAACACTATCAATTTTACCGTCACTTTCTATTATTTTAGAAAATTTTCTTACTAGAACCTTTCTTTCCTCTTCACTCAACTTCATAGAAAATATAAGAAATAGCTCATAACATCTATTAGAACATAAATTTTTCAAGCTTGAATCCAAGTACACACCTCAAGATACAAAAGTTTGATGATTCTACCAACATTTTTTAAACATGTCAACATTATTCTTCTCTTAACTTCACTGGCAAAACTATAAACAAAAAAGAATCTCCTTCAATTGGAACAAGTTTTATAGGATTAAGTGCTGAAGTCATCTCAATTATGATTTCATCACTTTCAACGTTTTTTAAAGCATCTAACATAAATTTATCGTTAAATGCAATTTCTAAAGGCTCTCCTTCAATTTTAGCATAAAATGTATTATTAGAGCAACCTAAGGAAGTTGAACATGAAATACGAACATCTTTTGAACCAATTGTTGCCTTAACTGGACTTTGCGGCCTATTTTTTATGATTACAGAGATCCTTTCAAGAGAAGTTATAGCATCTTCAGTTTTTGTCTTTATTTTTGTAGTACATTTTTTAGGAATCACAGATTCATAATTTATAAATTTTCCTTCAAGCAAAAGTGAAAAAAAGTTATAATTTTTAAATTCTAAAAATATATATTTTTTATTTAAATAAATTTTTATGTCAAGATCTTCTGGTAAAAGTCTTAGAATTTCAGATAAAGCTTTACCTGGAATTATAATCTTAAAATTGTCACTAATTGAAACATTTTCGCGTCTTATTGCAAGTCTAAATCCATCAACAGCTACAAGTGTAAGTTCTTTTTCTTTTATCTCAAGAAGTATGCCTCTGTGTATATTTTTTGAATCATCTTCACCAGCTACAGCAAATATTGTTTGTTGAATCATACTTTTGATTATATCTGAAGGCAACTCGATTGATTTTTCAGTCGACATTTTTGGAAAATTTGGAAATTCATCCGAATCTAAAGCTGGAATGACAAATTGGCAATTTAGTGAAACAATTTCTACGTTAAGTTCTTTAGTGCTTATTGTTATCAAGCCGTCAGGCATTTTTTTCGCTACTTCTGTAAAAATTTTTGCTGGAATAACGATTGATCCATCTTCTGTGCTAGATGCCTTAATTGAAGTTCTAACACCAAATTCCATATTGAAACTCTCAAATTCAACGTAACCACTCTTAACGGTAACATGAATACCTTCGAGAACAGGAATTGTGGAACGTACTGAAACACTCCTCGAAACGTTTGATAATACTTCTACAAGTAATGATTTTTCACATTCAAATTTCATAAAACCTCAATTTTCATGACTCAAAAAAATGATGCTTTTTGAATAGACTTCCTATAACTTGAAAATATCAATTTTTTATAGATTTTTTTTTAAAACAACATAAATTTCGCAGGAATACTTTATGTATTTCAATAAAATTTTATGTTGTTTTTAGGGAAAATATAAAAAAAATGATGTTCTTTTAGCTGCTAAAGAAGTCTAATCATAAAAGTAGTCTATTTATTTTACCAAGAAATAACCAAAAAATTAAAGCACAAATTGTATTTACAAAAATAATTTCATTCAAAAATATATTCGAAATCATTATAACAATAACTGAAATTACCAAAATATTCAAATTTAAATCTGTCTTTATTTTTCCAGTAAATTCTAATACGTATCTTTTTGCTATCATAGATATGTTTCTAAACATAAATAAGAAAAAAAATGAACTCCCTACTAATCCTGTAGACACAAGAACATTGATATAACCGTTATGTATCGAAGCTCGTTTAGTTGCTATGTATTCGCTTGGAAATTTCTTAATCGCATGATCTACTATAAGTCTAGGTGAAGTACCAAACAACCAACTAGTTTTAAAAATTTTCCATGCATTTTTCCAAATTCTAAACCTAGCGTTCGAAATATCTGAACTGTACATAACGTCATCTCTTATGAGACTAATTTTTTCACCATCTAAATTATTTGAAAAATTTGTCGAATTCAATATGTAAACTGAAATTTCAGAAATCAATCTTAAAAAATTTATAACTAAAAAGCAAGATAAACAAGCAACGCAAAGAGAAAATGCTATATTTAAAAATTTATTGATATTTTTTTTAAAAAAGTGAAAACTATAAGAAAAGGAAGATAATAACGTTACAATCATGAAAGAAACTATACATGTTCTTGAACCTGAAAGAGATATATAGTTAGCCTGTACTAATGTGTTGAATATGTAAAAAAACTTTAAAAATTTATTTTTTTCTTCTACAAGAAATTTAAAAGATACGATTATACAAATCAACGATAATATTGATGCATAATTAGGATCCGACAGACCAAACAATCTACCTTCTACAAACCCTAATAAGATTCTTCTGCTTTTATCATTTGGGTCCAAAAAAACTTTCCCTATTTTTGAAAAAAATAGGGCTACTGAAGTAAAAGAAAAAAGAAATTGCAAAAATACAAAAAACTTTTTAAAAAGTTCCAATGTTTTGCTGTTGTCGAAATCATTGAATACAAGAAAAAGGCTTGTTGCACACCAGATTAGTTCTTTTAAATTCTCAAAAAAATGTCCATAATTCAAATTTACAATAAATGATAGTAATGTTGCAAACCAAAACAAAACTAAATAATTGTTAATTTTTGTTGATCTTTTTATGTAAAATCTTGATAATATTAAAACTATTCCAACAGATGAAATAAAATAATTCAGTGATGTTTCAAATATATTTGGAATAAACTTAACCAAATTAATATTTCTAAAAAACAAAAACGTTAAGAAAAAAATTAACCAAATTTTCCTTATTAGTAAAAATTTTTCATTAAAAGTCATCTATTACCTTTTGTCAAGAAATCTCCTACTAACCTACCTAAATTGAGACTGTAGGCGAAGCACCTCATGTTTTGAAGTCTATGAGAACAAGTTCTTAACTTTGACTAAAAAAAACTTTCCTTTACCTATCTTAACGACATTATCGCCTAGTTCTAAAGAAATGTCTTTTATTTCAAAAATTTTAAAATCATTGATTGAGACAGCTCCTTGAACAAAAAGCCTTCTCAATTCACTTTTAGAACCGTACATATTCGAAAGTTGACTAACTAAATTATTTCTCATTTTTTCCATTTCATCAAACTCTATAAATATAGTCGGAGCATTGTCTGGAATAACTTTTTCTTGAAAAATAGATTTAAAATTTTTTTCAGCAATTAATGTATCTTTATCGGAATGATACAATAATACTATTTCGCGGGCAAGTTCAATTTTTATATCACGAGGATTTTCTTTTTTTAATCTTGTTTCAATTTCTTTAATTTTATTTGTAGACAAATCAGTACATAAGTTAAAATATTTAATTATTAAACTATCTGGTATTTTCATGATTTTTTCGAACATAACAGAAGCATCTTCACAAATACCAACATAATTGCCTAAGCTTTTGCTCATTTTTTCAATGCCATCTATCCCTTCCAATAATGGCATAAACAAAGTAACCTGTGGTTCTTGATTATAATCTTTCTGAATAGTCCTTCCCATAAGTACGTTGAAAACTTGGTCTGTTCCACCTAATTCAATATCTGCCTTAACAACTACTGAATCGTAAGCCTGCATTAAAGGATAAAAAAATTCATGAACTGATATCGGTTTTTGATTTTTAAAACGGTTAGTAAAATCGTCTCTTTCAAGCATTCTGGCAACGGTACACTTCGAAGCTAATTTTATTACATCAAAAAAACAAAGTTTGCTAAGCCAAGAACTATTAAAGTGCATTTCAGTCTTATCTTTTATTAATATCTTAAATATTTGCTTCTCATATGTTTTAGCATTTTCTAAAACTTCTTCTTTAGTAAGTTGCTTACGTGTCTTTGATTTACCTGTTGGATCTCCTATCATTCCTGTAAAATCTCCAATTATAATGATAGCAATGTGACCCAAATTTTGCAACTGCCTGACTTTTCTTAACACAACAGCGTGCCCTATGTGGATATCTGGAGCAGATGGATCAAGTCCTAGTTTTATTCTAAGAGGACGATTTTTTTTTTGAGCATTTTCAAATTTAGAAACTATTTCATTTTCAGATGAATGTTCTTCAACACCTTTAAGTACCGTAGATATTATTTCATTGATGTCCATAGATGTTACGTTACCAAAAATCTACTCAAATCGAGTTATGTCCATAACATTTTGGCGTACGTTTCCTCCTTTAGTTTTATAGATCAAAACCTGCTCTCATAAATCCGCATTAAGAATCTATCAAAACAGATTCTTAATGTAGACAACACGAAGTGTAAAAATAAAATATTTTTTTCATAAATACATAACAGGAATAATTTTGTCGTGACTATTTAAGGCAATAAGTTTATCATAAGTGCAAATTATACCACCAATCCCTCGTCTGATGTTTGGAATTTTATCGAGAATATCGAAATTTTTAATATCTTCTTTTCTTGGATCTGAGTTTTTTTTTATCTCGATCGGATGGAATACACCATCATTTTCAATAATTAAATCAATTTCAATTTTCTCTTTGTCACGATAAAAATAAAATGGAAGTTCAAGAATGCCGTTATTGTAATAACTTTTGACAATTTCTGCAATTATAAAGGTTTCAAAAAATGCTCCAGCCATTGCACCATTTTGTAAAGTCTGAGGGGTGTTCCATTTAGTTAAATATGCAGCTAGGCCTGTGTCCAAAAAATAAAGTTTAGGAGTTTTAACTGCTCTTTTTGTTGTATTATTAAAATAAGGTTTCAGTAGATATACGATTCCTGACGCTATCAAAATTGATAACCAACGTTCAACAGTCGGTAGACTTATTCCAATGTCACGAGAGATTGATGATAAATTCAATAAATTGCCAGTATGGCTTGCAACAACAGTCATAAATTTTAAAAACTTTAGTTCATCTCCAACTTGCGCTAAATCCCTAACATCACGCTCAATATAAGTTTTAATATATGAACCGTAAAACATCTGCCAATCAATATCGGGATTTCCATAAAGCTTAGGCATCGTACCTCGGTGAATAATTTTCCAGATATCTTTGTACTCAATTTTTTTCAAACTTTTTTCGTGTCTTTTAAAATAATTTTCAGTTGGTAAAAATATTTCGGTAAAATCAACTTCATAAATTTCACGAAGAGACAGCCCCAAAAGATTTAGAATACCAAGTCTGCCTGCTAAAGATTCGCTTACATTTTTCATTATTTTAAATTGCTGCGAACCAGACATATAAAAAAGCCCTTCATTTTGTTGTTTATCAATTAAAATTTTCATATGATGAAATAAATTTGGTGCATATTGAATTTCGTCAACAAAAACAGGAGGTGGAGTATTTTTAAAAAATGTTCCCGATTCCTCGCGTGCAGATGTTAACATTATTGGATCATCCAGAGTAATGTAAGGAATATTTTGTGTGATTTTTTTCAAAAGAGTTGTTTTCCCAACTTGTCTTGGACCAGTAACTAAAATCGCACCAAACATTTTTGAAGTTTTTCTTACCAAATTTTCCAGATGTCTTTTTATATACATCGATTAATTCCTCAGACTAATTAAACATTAAATATCATATTAGTCAAAATCGAAAATTTTGTCAAAAGTTCTATTAGACCTGTCCTGAAACTTAGACACGAGAGAGAAAATGAAGATTTTTTTGACGTTATGTGAAGTCAAAAAACGCAGAAATACTTGCTGTCTTTCGAGTATTTTTGGCAAAACAAAACTCAAAAAAGATCATTTTATCACCGTGGATAAGTTACAGGACAGGTCTATTCAATATTTGAAGAAAAAAGTTTTTTAATTGACTCTTCAGGCCTAATTTTTTTATTTATTATCATATATATCTCTTCGCAAATTGGTAATTTTAATTTTTTTTCTTTGCAAATACGATAAATAGCGTTTGCAGTTTTTATTCCTTCTGAAACAAAATAAATTTTTTCCCCTGTAACAATAGATTCACCAAATTTGCGATTATTACTTTCTTTTGAGAACAAAGTCGCTTGGAAATCACCAAGATGGCAAAGACCAAATGCTGACTTATAATTACCACCAAAAACTTCAATTATACTAGCAATCTCTTGTGCACCTATCGACATGAGCGGTCCTTTTAAAGATTCCATCTTCAAAGCATCCAAAATGCCAGCTCCAATTCCCAAAACATTTTTAGCTGCGGCTCCGATCTCATTGCCTATTAAATCATTACCTTTGTAGCATTTTATTAAACTACTCGAAAACATTTTACAAAGTTCATTTTTAAAATTAAGATTATCTGAATCTACGACCATGCAAGTTGGTATACCAACTAATAAGTTTTTTACATGACCTGGTCCAACCCAGATAGCAACATATTGATGATCAGGCAAAAATTCTTTTACAATCTCACTCAAACGTTTTCCAGTATTTTCTTCAATTCCTTTCATACACATTATTATTTTTTTTTTATTCAAATCAAATTTATTTTCGCAAAACTTGATTAAATCATTTAAAAAATTTCTAAAATTTTGAGAATTTATTGAAACAATCAAATAATCTTGTAAAAGTGCAAAATCCAAATCTGAAGTTATTTCAATTTTGTCATCAAGTTTAAGTAGTGAATTAGATCTGTTTTTTTTAAGATTTTGAAAATTTTTCGATTCTTTTCTACCCCAAAGAACTATGTTATGTCCTATTTTATTAGTGTACCAAGCAATCAACGAACCCCAACGTCCAGCACCCAGGACTGCAATTTTTGACATAATGTAACCTCAAAAAATAAATTTTAAAATAGACTTCTTCCGTCACTTGAAAATATCAACTATATCTAGAACGTGTTCTTAACTAAGATCCAAATTTTCTGTATAATTATGACCATTTACCATTATGAATTTTTTACGTCCTTCAAGGTCGTTCCCAAGTAAAATATCAAATATTCTCGATGTTTTATCGGCATCTTCAGGCATAACTTTAATCAGCCTTCTTGTTTTAGGGTTCATTGTAGTAAAATTCATCATATCAGGTTCATTTTCTCCCAGACCTTTGGAACGTTGTATCATATACTTTTGCATACCAATTTTACTCAAAAAATTTTCTTTTTCTTTTTCATTGTAAGCAAAAAAAGTTTTGCTTTTTGTATTTATTTCGTATAAAGGAGATTCAGCTATAAAAATTTTGCCATATGTAATCAACATAGGGAAAAGTTTGTATATCATTGCCAACAAAAGTGTTCTTATTTGAAAACCGTCTACGTCAGCGTCAGTACAAAGAATAACTTTATTCCATTTAAGATTTTTTATATCAAAATATGATACATTTTTAAAATTTTCTATAACTGCGCCACAACCTAAAACTTTTATAATATCAATTATTATTTCGTTCCCTAAAATTTTATTTATATCAGATTTTAAACAATTGAGAATTTTTCCTCTAATAGGAATTATAGCTTGAAAATTAGGATCACGTGCCTGCTTACAAGCTCCAAGTGCAGAATCACCTTCAACAATAAAAAGCTCACGTTCTTTATTTTTTTTACTTCGACAGTCAACAAATTTTGAAACACGTGAAACTATGTCTAAATTGGAACTTAATTTTTTTTTGAAATTTAATCTAGATCTTTCAGCATCCTCACGACTTCTTTTATTTATCAAAATTTGTGAGGCAATTCTTTCAGAATCTATTGGATTTTCAATAAAATATATTTCTAAATTACGTTTAAAAAATTCAACCATTGCATCATATATACCTTTATTTGTTACTGCTTTTTTTGTTTGATTTTCGTATGATGTTATATTTGAAAACGAAGATACAATTATAAGCAAAGAATCTTCAATATCAGAAAAAATAATTTTATTTTCATTTTTGTTATATTTGTTTAATTTTTTGAGTAAAGAGTCAAACTGATATACAAATGAAATTTTTAAAGCGCGTTCAGGAGCGCCACCATGCTCAAGCCAACTAGAATTATGATAATATTCAATGAGATTTTTATTATTCGAAAAAGCCATTGCAACATTGATTTTTAATTTATACTCAGGTTTATCTATTCTATCTCTTACTAATTTTTCTTCATTAAAATTTTGTACGGCTGTATCATTACCAACAATATTTTTTATGTAATCTACAATACCGTTCTCATAAAAAAAAATTTCTTCTATAAAGCTATTGGATTTATGTTCAGTTCTTAATAAAAAAGTTATTCCGCTGTTAACGACTGCCTGACGTTTTATCAGTAAAGCAATATCTTCACCTGAAATTTCAATATCTGTAAAAACATTTATATCAGGTTTCCATCTTATTTTTGTACCTGTAACCCTATCTTTTTTGTATATACTTTTTTTTAATCCGCCGATGTTAACACCATTTTTAAAACTAAGATTATACTCAAAACCGTCACGACTTATTGTTGCATACATAAATTCCGATGCATATTGAGTTGCACACAAACCAAGTCCATTTGTTCCTAGTGAATACTCATAAACAGAGTTTCCATCATTGTTATATTTTCCACCAGCATAAAGTTCTGTAAATAGAAGTTCCCAGTTATATTTATTTTCTTTTTTGTTAAAATCTACAGGAATGCCACGTCCGAAATCTTCAACTTCAATTGAGTTATCTAGATATTTTGTAAGTATTATTTTTTTACCAAATCCTTCACGTGCCTCATCAATAGCGTTTGAAAGGATTTCAAACACGCAGTGAACACAACCTTCAATTCCATCAGAACCAAAAATTACAGAAGGCCGTTTCCTAACACGCTCAGCACCTTTGAGTGAAGATATGCTTTCATTACTATATGACAAATTTTCCTCAATTTATTTGTTTTTTTTCACTGATGTAACCAAACTGAAAATAAAATTTTCAATTTTACTTTCTGGTATATTCCTGTAATCAAAAATCTTTCTTGTCAAAGAAAGATTTCTGTATGAACTATTTGACTGCATACAATCAAATAAAAAATCCGCTATACTATTTTTATCCATTTTTAAACCATCATATTTTTTTACATCAATGTGTTTTTTTACACCAAAAAATTCAAACATACCATTGATTTTCGAAAAATTCAATACACATACACAAAAACTTCTGAGATATCCAGTACCGCCGCGTATGGCTTTTATTGAATCACATCGAACGTTAGCTTCAACAAATATTGAAATATCGATATTATCACTAATTCTGTCTTTATTTAAAATAAGTACATCAGTAAGTTTGCCTATAATATGATTCAAGAAATTATATTCTTCTTCTAAACCTAAAGTATTAAATTTTTCTGATTTGTTTTTATCGATACTCGTCACACTTTCAACTAATTTTGTTAAAAAATATCTAGGACAGACGTTGTTCTCTACTACTAATAGTGGAATTACCACGTCAGTTTTTGAAGAATTTCTCGAAATTGTATCTGAATAATATGGTACATAAGCATAAGGAATTGACATGTTTATTCTTTTTATTGCACACAACGGATCTCTTTCAATTTCAGATGAGTTAATCAAAAATTTTTTGACAAACTTAATTATTTTATAAACTTTTTTCTCATATTTTTTATGATGTGGAAAATCTGGTTCAATCACATCTCCGACCAATCTTACCTTTTTAGAACTTTTTACATCTTTTTTTATTATGGTTTCAGATTGATCTTTATTTTGTTCTTCATTTACAATCACATCTCTTGCATCTGCTATTATTCCAATTTTTATTTGTTTTTTAGCTACCTCTTTATCATTTTCAAAGTACTTAACAATCTTATCATACAAATCATCACGGTCTCTTACAACATATCCAACATTAAAATCTTTTGAGTCTCCAAAGCCAACATTTATGTAAGTTTTTTCTTCGCCAAAAATATCCAAAATTTTAATTAAATCTGAGATAAAAGAAATTTCATCTGCTAGTTTTTTATAAATTTCAAATTTACCCAAATTAAACGAATTTATTAGTGGATTTACAGTGTCATTGTCTGTCTTAGGGAAAAAATCCAAAAACTTTTTATATTTAGTATTCAAAATTACATCTATTTCATCTTTTGATACTTCCACTATCGAAATATATATAACGCCTTCTTTTAATTTGTAAGTTTGACTATTTATCGACTCAATGTTAGCTAAAAATTTATCTGCAGTTAAATTTTTACAACATGATAGACAAAACTCTAACCCCTTAAAGATATCGTAAAATTTAGTAATTTCAAAAAAATCTGTTTTTTTGCTGTTCATTTTAAAGATAAAATGATTACCAGAATTAACAATTGGCGCTGATATATTAAACATCATAATTGAAACCAAAATTGAAACCAAAATTTTTATCACAAACAAAACCCCTCATGCAATTTTATAAAACTTGACATCATACAATTATATTCTAACGATAACCTTATAACACCAAAATTATTTTAGTGTGAGAAGAGTCCACATCATTTACTTTGTTTTTCTTTTTATCTTATCACAAATTAAATCTCAAATGCGAAACTTGTGAAAATTTTTCTTTCAAATGTCAAACAAATTATCGAAACTTTACGAGAAGTTGGGTGTAGATGTCAAAGTTTTACGGCGCGGTTTATAAAATTAAAAAGGATATCTCTTACCAATCTTGAATCATTTGATGCGTTTTTAAGGTTTTTTAAAATTTTCTCAAATTCGTTTTCGTCTATATTCAAAGGTTCTTCAATATAAATTTTTTCATTTTCTGTTTTTTTTATTCCTTCATTAGATATTAAAAGCTCTTCAAAAAGTTTTTCTCCTGGTCTAATTCCAACATATTCTATTTTTATGTCTTTATTTGGTACAAAACCAGAAAGTCGTATCAAATTTTCAGCAAGGTCTTTTATTTTTACCGGTTCTCCCATGTCTAGAACAAATATCTCTCCACCTTTTGCAATACCTCCTGCTGTTAAAACAAGTGATACGGCTTCTGGTATTGTCATAAAATATCTTATTATATTTGGATGTGTAACCGTTACAGGGCCACCATTTTTAATTTGTTCTTTAAAAAGCGGTACAACTGAACCATTTGAACCAAGGACATTACCAAATCTAACTGCTACAAATTCTGTGTTTGGACTTGATTTATCCATAAATTGGATAATCATTTCGCATATACGTTTAGTTATTCCCATAACACTTGTAGGATTTACAGCTTTGTCTGTGGAAATTAAAACAAATTTTTTAACTTTATATTTTTTGGCCGACATTACGATATTTAAAGTGCCAAATACATTATTTTTTACTGCTTCTTCTGGATTTTTTTCCATTAATGGAACATGCTTATGTGCTGCTGCATGAAAAATTACATCTATATTTTTTTCTTTTAGAATTTTTTCAATTTTAGAAAAATCTCTTACTGTTGCTATTTCTACCTCGAAATTAAGGTTTTTGTATAATCTACATAATTCTTGTTGAATATTATATGCTCCATTTTCACATATATCTAAAATTATTAAATTTTTAGGTTTCAACTTTGCAACTTGTCTACAAATTTCAGCACCTATTGAACCTCCACCACCAGTTACTAAAACTGTTTCATTGTTTATATAACTTCCATAATCCTTTGCGTTAAAAATTACAGGTTCTCTTCCCAATAAGTCTTCGATTTCGACGTTCCTTATTGACGGAACTATCTGAGAACCTGACGTAAACGTTTCATATATCCCTGGAACAACACGCACTTCTAAATTAGTTCTTGAACATATATCTAATATTCTTCTTTTTTCTTGTGCAGAAATATTGATTATTGCAAAGAGTATGATTTCAATACCTTCGTTTTGACAAATTTGAGGAATCTCATATGTGGATCCATATACTTTGGTACCAACTACGCTTCTACCAATTTTTGCTCTATCATCATCGGCAATACAAATCGGAAGATATTCGCTATCATTACGTTTTGATATTTCACGTAAAACCATAGCGGAAGCATCGCCAGCTCCTATAATAATCAATCTTTTTCTTTTACAAGATTTGTGAGAACTTCTGTCCAAAACTATGTTTATTCTATATATTATTCTTGCTAAAAATATAGAAAATTCAGATATTAACAAAAATAGAACATAAGTTCTTATTCCAGCATTTAAATTTAAAAATATAGATATTATACAAAACAAAAAATTTGAACAGAAAGTTGCAAATCCAACATAAAAAAAATCTTCTATATCAGCATATCGCCAAATTTTATTGTACATTTTGAAAGACAAAAATATTGATGGAAAACATATATTTATAATTAACAAATATTTAAAAAATAAATTTTCAAAACCTAGAAGCGAAAAACTATTTTTATTTACAGCGAATGTTAAATAAAAAGAAACATTCCATATGACAAAATCAAAGACAAACATAAAATGTCTTTTAAATCTTTTAATTTGTAAATAAAAATTTGTCAAAGTAAATTCTCCATTAGACTTCTTTTGTAACTTGAAAATATCAATTTTTTATAGAAAAAATATAAAAAAGTTATTTTTTTGTAGTTACGAAATAGGTTCTATAACCGAAACTGAAAAATTATTTTCTGTAAATTTGTTTTTTATATTTTCATTAATATCTGATAGCGTGATTTTTGAAATTATATCTATTAACTCAAAAATCTTATAATTAGAAAACTCATAGTCTATAATCTTGTTTGCAATTGACGTAACACTGTCAAAAGATGCAACAATATCTGCATAAATACATTTTTGAGCTTTTAAAAACATCTCTTCTTCTATTCCATTTTTGCATAAATAGAACATTTCTTCCTTTATAATTTCTGTTGCTTCGACATAATTTTTAGATTCTCCAGAAAAAATTGATGCTGCATAATATGGACCAACAAACAGTTCGTATCCAAAACTATTAGTACTTATCAACTCTTTTTCTAGAAGTCTATTGTACATTTTTCCAGATCTAAGAGTAACAGACTTAATAAATAATTCCAAAATTATTAAATCTTTTATATCCATGCTTTCGAATTTGTTAATATGTTTAAAGCCTAAACTGAAAATTGTATTTATAACTTCCATTTTTTCAGATATAAAAGTTCTATCTGTTTTATCTGATTCTTGAGGAAAAATATTTTCAATTTTGTTTATAGTTGAACTTATTTTAATTTTATTTTCTACAATATCCAATACCCTTTCGATATCAAAATTTCCAACTACACAAATGGCCATGTTCGAAAGATCATAGAAACATCTGTAGCATGTATTAAGAGTTTCTGTCGTTATTTTTGATATAGACTCAACTGATCCAGCTATATCAAACTTTACTGGATGGTTGCTGTACATAGCATTTAATAAATTTATAGTAACTTTCCAATCTGGATCATCTTGATACATCTTAATCTCTTGCTCAATAATTCCACGCTCTTTTTCTATACCTTTATCCGTAAAATACGGTTCTTGTACAAAATTTAGTAAAATTGATAATGATTTTTCCAAATTATCACTACACGAAAAAAGATATGCTGTCTTATCAAAAGAAGTATAAGCGTTAGCTGATGCGCCTGTTTTGCTGAATAACTTAAATGCATCGCCATGTTCACACTGAAACAATTTGTGTTCTAAAAAATGTGCTATACCTTCGGGAGTTTTAACAATTTTTGAATCTATTTTAAAATTATTATTAATAGAACCGTACTTGACACCCAATATGGCGTAAGAAGTGTTAAATTCTTTTTTAGGATACAGGTAAATTTTAAATCCTGATTTGTGATTTATGAAAAAATATTTTTCGTTCAAAATTTTGTTACTATACGTTTTTAACAATTTTTAAGTCTCCTTTGTCAATATAAATACAGTATCTAATACAATCTTTGACGCACAGTAAACTATATCTTCTTTTGAAATTTTAGAAATTTCATCAATAAAATGGTGAGGATATCTTATTACTCCAAATGGTATCTGAAATATAAACCAATCGTTAATATATCTTATCTTGTCTGTTATCATTTTAGTTTTTTGAATTAAATATTTTTTTACTTCATCTATTTCTTCAATTGTCAAATTTCCATTTTTTAAAATATCAATCTGGTTTAAAATTTCACTTTTGACTTGTTCAAGTTTATCCTCTTCTATACCACTTTCAATAAAGACAATTCCAGTAGATTTATTAAATTTTATCGAACAATAATAACAAAGATTTAATTTCTCTCTTACATTTAAGAAAAGTCTAGAAGTAGGAAGCCCGCCTAAAATTGCTGAAGTAACGTTCATTGGCACAGTATTTGAAGGTTCTATGAATGGCGTCCTAAACCCCATAACAAGTTTACACTGTTGGACATCCATTTTTTCTACAATCTGGTTTATATTTTTTGGAATAATAGCGTCAATTTTTTTGAACTCAAATTCAACATCTCTTTCAATTTCTGAAAAATTTCTTTCAAACTTTTTAATAATTTCTTCATATGAGGAATTTGCAATCAGCATAATTTCAATTTTTGACTTTTTCAAAACGAATTTATAAAGATCAAACAAATCTTTACCATTTATCTTCTCTATCCTAGAAATTTCTCCATATTTATGAATTCCACATTTCTCATTTTTACACATATTTTTTTCACATTTCAACAGACTCCATATTCTTTTGTCAGCTATTTGAGCCTCTATCAATTCAATTAATTGTCTTTTATGACGCAAAATAGTAGAATTGACAAATTCACAGTCTTGAATTTTTGGTCTAAAAATTAATTCACACAGTAAATCAGAAGCTTTAAATATATTTTGAGAATTTTCAGGTACAAATCTATCATCTAATACATGTGCATACAAACTTAGTACGTGATAGTTTCCTACTTTATTGACGTCGTAATCGACATGTATACCATAAGATTCTTCAAGATATTTATTAAAACTTTCAAAACTTTCAAATTTTTCACAAGAATCAGATATAGTAGCAATAAGGAGAGAAAGACCAGAAGCCAAGTCCTCTTCAAGTGGCAAAAAAAATGTTACGGATATATGTGAAGTTTTGAATTTTTTACAATTTATATACGAAAAATTTATATCTTCGCCTATTTTAAACGTTAATTTATTTTCAAAGTCCATATAACTTCCTTCACTTTTTTATGAAATTAATTTTATAATTATATTTTTAGTCTCCTCAGCATCGGCGCGACCTTTACTCAAAGACATCACTTTGCCAACAATAGCTTGAAGTGCTTTCTTTTTGCCTTTAAGATAATCGTTCACTGCTTCTTGATGGGTCGATATGGCTTCTTTACAAATTTTATCTAGATCGAGCTTATCGTTATCTGTAATAAAATTTTTAACTAACTTTTTTAAATTTTCGCCTTTTAAACTTTTTGAAATTACGTTTTTTGCGTTGACAGAACTTAATTTATTTTCATCTACAAGAGACGCAATGTAAGATAATTCCTCTGGTGAAATAGAAATTTTAAATTCCTCTTTAGCAGACTCAGTACCTAAAAAAGCAAAAATTGGACCAACTATAAAATTTGCAATTCTTTCATAATTATCATAATTTTTTGTAGCTTCATCAAAAAAATTTGAAACATTTAAATACTTTATTAATAATTTCGAGATCTTTTCGTTAACTTTATTGTCAATATATCTTTTTAATTTAGCATCATGTATTTCAGGTAGACTTTTTCTTATTTTTTCAATTTCACTTTCGTCGATACATATACCAGGTAAATCAGGTTCTGAAAAATAACCATAATCTTTTACATCTACTTTTTCACGCATGCTCTCAGTTATATTTAAATTTTCATCAAACCTTCTAGTTTCCTGAACTAATTTTATATTCTTTTCTATTGACCTTACATGTCGTTTGTATTCATATTCGATAGCTTTTTGTATAAATGAAATCGAATTCATATTTTTTATTTCAATTCTAGTACCCAATTTTTTTTCATCTGGTAATTTTACTGAAAGATTTACGTCACATCTAATCGAGCCCTCTTGCATTTTTGCGTTGGAAATTTTTAAATATCTTGAAATAATTTGAAGTTTTTCAATATAATCTTTAACTTCTTCAACACTAGATATATCTGGTTCACTTACTATTTCGACAAGAGGTATACCTGATCTGTTATAGTCTATACATATGCCACCATCATTTTTTATCTTCCCTGCATCTTCCTCTATATGCATTTGTCTTATACGTATTTTTTTGCCACTATCAAGTCTTACAAATCCTCCTGTACAAATTGGTAAATCATTTTGAGAAATTTGATATGCTTTTGGTAAGTCTGGATAAAAATAACTTTTGCGTTCCATTTTAGAAAATAAATTAATTTTGCAATTTAGTGCAAGACCCATTTTAATAGCAAATATTATAACATCTCTATTAAAAATCGGAAGTGTACCAGGCATTCCTGTGCATATTTGGCAGCAATTTACGTTAGGTTCAGATCCAAATTTTATTGTACAAGGACAAAATATTTTATTTTTAGTCGAAAGTTCTATATGTGTTTCTAAACCACATACCAATTCATAATTCAAATCTGCACACCTCCAATAATTTTCACATAAAAATTTTCACTCTCATATTTGTATGCCACTCTTAAAAGTAAATCTTCAGACCAATCGTTACTTGTCAACTGTAAACCTATTGGCAAATTGTTTGGATCATATCCACAAGGTATCGAAATCGACGGTACTCCAGAGATGTTTTCTGGAACAGTACATATATCAGCTAAATACATCTTAACTGGATCATCTTTACCATAATTAAATTCAAATGCCGTTGTAGGACAAGTTGGAGTAAGAAGTATATCAAATTTTTCAAATTTTTTATTAAATTGATCCTTTATAAACTTTCTTAGGTTTTGCGCCTTATTGTACAAAGATTCATGATATCCAAAGTTCAATACATATGAACCAAAAAGAATTCTACGTTTAACCTCTTCACCAAATCCCTCAGTTCGTGTCTTTGTCATCAAGTCATCAACGTTATTGTAAGTTTTGGCTCTATAACCGTATCTTATACCATCAAATCTTGCCATACTAGATGCAGTCTCAGCGCGACCTAAGACACAATAAACAGGCATAGATAAATCTAATTCAGGAAAATCAAAATATGAAATTTTAGCGCCAATTTTTTCATAAAATTTTATTGCATCTTCAACAGCTCTGTATACATGTTCATTCGAACCGTCAAAACAATTTCTTGGAACTCCAATCTTTACTCCGTATATGTCTTCTTTTAAATATTCAAAAGTTTTTTTACGTTTTATCTGACTAGAAGTTGCATCTTTAGGATCATGTAAAGAAATTGTATCAAAAACTATAGAACTATCTTCAACAGTTAAAGTCAGAGGTCCTGGATGATCTAAACTTGAGGCTAAAGGAACAACTCCATATCTAGAAATTGCGCCATAGGTTGCTTTTAATCCAACTACACCGCAAAAAGAAGCAGGTTGTCTGACGGATCCACCAGTATCGCTTCCCAAAGTAAAAACAGACAAACCCGAAGCGACCGCAGCAGATGATCCACCAGAACTTCCTCCTGGAACTTTATTTTTGTCGTGTGGATTTTTGACAGGTCCAAAATATGAAGTTTCGTTAGAAGAACCCATAGCAAACTCGTCTTGATTATTCTTACCAAGCAAAATTGCGCCTTCATTTTTCAATATTTTCCAGGCAGTAGCATCATAAACAGGAGTATAATTTTCTAACATTTTTGACCCACATGTCGTCAGTATGTCCTTAGTTGAAAAATTATCCTTAAGCGACATAGGTATACCTTCAAGCATTCCTACATCATCAGAATTTTTTATTTTTAAATCAACTTTTCTTGCTGCTTCGATTGCCTCTTTTTTTGAAACAGTTATAAAGGCGTTTATGTCACTCTTTTCAATTTCGTTCAAATATGAAGTCACAAGTTCAACACAGGAAATTTTTTTTGAAACTAAAATATCATGAATTTTTCTAATAAGCCCAACATTATTTCTCATTACAGGCTCCTATATTATTTTTTTATGAAAAAAAACCCATTTTTGCTATTCGTATTTCTAAGAAGTTCATCTCTATTGCATTTCTCGTAGACACAGCAACACATTTTTGTTTTACTATTTTTGCAATTGCACTGTACACTTGAACAATCATATTGTGAAATTTTATCAGTAAATTTTATAATATTATCCATTTCACGTTCAAGTTTAACAAGTTCCTTTTCTGTAAATTCTAACCGTGATAATTTTGCTAAATTTAAAATTTCATCTCTGCTTACCATTATATCCACCTTCTATCTTTAATTTAGACCATTTTCTTTAAAAAAATGAATCTCACGAAGTTGTTTTTCACTTATACGACTTGGTGCTCCGAACAATAAATCTTGAGCATTACTATTCATAGGAAATGCAGTAACTTCGCGAATATTTTTTGAATTTGACAAAAGCATAACTATACGTTCAATTCCTGGAGCCATTCCTGCGTGTGGTGGTGCTCCAAAACATAAAGCTGAATACAATGAATGAAATTTTGACATAACATCTTCTTTTGAATATCCAGCAATTTCGAACGCTTTTAACATGCATTTTGAATCATGATTTCTTACTGCACCTGATGAAATTTCAACACCATTACAAACTATGTCGTACTGATATGCAATGACGTCTAATGGATTATCTTCAAGTGCCTCAATACCACCTTGTGGCATAGAAAACGGGTTGTGTTTGAAAACAATATTGTTTTCGTCATCCATTTCATACATATTGAAATCAGTTATATAACAAAATTCAAAACTTTCTTCATCTATTAAATTGAGTTCTTGAGCAAGTTTATTTCTAATTTTACCAGCATATTTTTGCGCATTAATTTTACAATCTGCGATAAAAAATACAGTTGAATTTGGAATTGCGTCTACAGTTTTTAAAAATAAATCTTGGTTTACTTCTGGAATAAATTTTCCAATTGGACCTGAAATTTTCATATCTTCCCCAATTTTTATATAACCTATCCCCTGCATTCCTATATCTTGAGCAAATTTGTTCATTTTGTCGAAAAATTTTCTAGGATTACCAGCTTTAGGAACCAAAATTGTTTTAACTGTTTTTCCTTCAAATGCTTGAAAATTTGAATTCAAAAATATCTCGCTTACATCGGAAATTATTAATTTGTTTCTTAAATCTGGCTTATCTGTACCATACTTTTCCATAGATTCTTGATAAGATATTCTATGAAATGGAAAAGTTACATTTCTTCCGCTACCAAACTTTTTAAAAAGTTGAGAAAGTACAATTTCTCCTATTTTCAAAATATCTTCCTGTGATGCAAATGCCATCTCAAAATCAAGTTGATAAAATTCACCTGGTGTTCTTTCAGCTCTGGAATCTTCATCTCTAAAACATGGTGCTATTTGATAATATTTTTCAAACCCTGAAACCATAAGTAACTGTTTGAAAATTTGTGGTGCCTGAGGGAGAGCATAAAATTTACCTATATGTTTTCTGCTTGGAACTAAGTAGTCACGTGCACCCTCTGGCGACGATCCTGAAAGAATAGGAGTATGTATTTCCTTGAATCCTAACTCATACATCTTATTTCTAAGAAAATTCAAAATTTCTGATCTTAAATTTATAACACTGTGATTTCTCTCGTTCCTAAGATCTAAAAATCGATACTTCAACCTTAATTCCTCTTTTACATTAAAAGAATCTTGGATTTCAAAAGGGATAGAAGCACATTTATTTACTACAATAATTTCGTCAGCAACAACTTCAAATTCACCTGTCTTAACTTTTTTATTTACAAGTGCTGGTTCGCGTCTTAAAAGTTTTCCACTAATTTTAACTACGCTTTCTTTTGTTATATCTTTATTTTCTCTTGTAACAACTTGAAGTATACCAGTTTCATCACGCAGATCTATAAACTTAACGCCACCATGATCTCGTATACTTGCAACCCATCCATAAAGTTGAACATGTTTATCAATCAAATTTTCACAAACTTCTCCGCATCTACAAACGTACATAATAAAATTCCTTATATGTTTTTTAGATATTAGGCCTCTGAAATACATATCGAAAACCTGTTCACACAGATTTAAAAAGCCTAAAGTTATTTCACAATTTATCATTTTTTTTATTTTTTTTCAAACGTAAACTTTTGGTTTATTAAAATTTCAAGACTCATACAATGGCTGAATCAATCTTAATATTTTTATTTCTGATGACTTTATTGAAAAAGAATATGAATCAGATCAAATAAAATTCAAAATAGTAAAAGATTATGTAAAGAAAATTTTGGATTTATTACCTAAAATATAAAATCTATATTTTTAAAAGATAAATTTTGTCTTGGCAACAGTATAGATCTAACATGACACAAAAATGAAATTGCCGGAGATGTCTAATCACTCTGATTGCCATACAAATCGACGAAGCCTTTTTTGCTGTATTCATTTTCAAAAATTACTGGAGCACTTTTTGACGATACTTTGGGAATGGCTTTATATTGGGATTTTTCAGTCAATCTAAAAATTATCTAAAAGTAAAAAATCTGCTACGTGAATTGTTTTTATTCCCTCATAATTACCTTCTGAAAACTCATCAGTGCGAAGAAGATATTTTGGGTAATTATCATTTATTCTAAGAAGGTTATCGTATTCACGTTTTTCGGTTTTTTCACTCACTATTTCACGACATACTTGAATATAAATTTTCTCGTTTTTTTGCATTGCTATAAAATCAATTTCCTGATTTAAAGATTTACCGATATAAACTTCATATCCACGGCGTTTCAATTCCAAATACACTAAATTTTCAAGCATTGCAGAGATTGATTTGGGACTATATCCTAAAACAGAATATTTAAATGCCTGATCAGCCAAATAAAACTTTTCTTGAGTTTTTAGAATTTCCTTGCCTTGCAAATCGAATCTGGAACAACGATGTAATATAAACGCTTTTTCTAAAAGTGAAAGATAGTTGTAAACTGTCTCTACATCCAGTGTTCGTTTTTGATTTTTCAAATAATCTGAAACTGATTTTGCAGAAAAAGTTTTGCCGACATTATCGAAAACAAATTTAACTACACGTTCTAAAAGCTCGATTTTTCGAATTTTACTTCTTTGGACAATGTCCTTAAAAATGGTAGAATTATAAATATCTTTAACAATGGTGTATGCTTCATTGGCTGAATATTTTCGTAAATTAACAGCCGGAAATCCGCCGATTTTTAAGTATGAAACAAATTCTCTATGAACCGCTTCAAGGTTAGTATAAGTTTTTTTGAAATCTAAATACTCTGCAAATGACAACGGATAGACGTTTATAGAAATGTACCTTCCGGTCAAGTAAGTTGATATCTCACTAGAAAGCATTTTGGAGTTTGAACCCGTAACATAAACATCGACTTTAAAATCAACCATTATGCTGTTTACAGTACGTTCCCAACAGGCAATTTCTTGTATCTCATCAAGAAAAATATAAAATTTTTCACCTGAACTTATTTTTTCATATATGGTTTTGTAGAGAATTTTTGCATCTTTAAGATCGTCATATTTCATGGTATCAAAACTGAAATAAATTATTTTATTTTCATCAATGCCCCTGCTTTTCAATTCCTCCATCAACATTAATAAGATCGTTGATTTGCCGCATCGTCTGATTCCTGTCAAAATCTTCACAAAGGGCGTATCAACAAACGGAAGTATTTTTTCCATGTATTTCTGTCTTGGTATCACAATTATCACCTCTAAAAATTTCGTATTTAAAGTATAATCGAATTGTGGGTGAAAGTCAAGTGTTTTTTCGGATTATAATCCGAAAAATCTTTAAAATCATTATGAATTTCCGGATAACTTTATTTGCTGATTTTAGGTTTCATATTTTTAAGTATGTCAGAGCATGTAGTTCATGCTTTACGATAATGAACTTATATACTCACCAAACCTTAATTTTTCATTTCCTAAAACTGTTTCTCTACCGTGGATTGTCAACCTTTTATAATACAATTATTAGTCGTACAGGTATTAAAAGCCGAAGGAGTATGATGATAATTTAATGAGCTGTTTGTTTTTTTGCGTTTAAAATTT
>Ga0209737_10000142_pt1 | contig 63035 bp, 56 predicted proteins | sample TergutCu122P3_FD_187284 | JGI IMG/M metagenome (GOLD analysis project Ga0209737, IMG submission 187284) | Cubitermes ugandensis P3 segment gut microbial communities from Kakamega Forest, Kenya - Cu122 P3 (SPAdes) (version 2) | ecosystem: Host-associated > Arthropoda: Insects > Digestive system... | reverse complement strand
GATTCTGCGACATGACTCGCAGTGGGTTTCCCCATTCGGAAATCTCCGGGTATAACGATTGGTAGCATCTCGCCGGAGCTTATCGCAGCCACCCACGTCCTTCTTCGCCTCTCAGCGCCAAGGCATCCACCACACGCCCTTAGTAGCTTGGTTGACTTCATTCCTCTCGCGGTTTTGCCCTGGCTTTCGCCAGAAAGACTTTCATCCTGCATTCTCACATGGCACTTTCGCACCCTGTAACAACACAAAACTTCCGCCCCTACAAAACCTCACGTTTGAAACCAAGATCCAGGCTTGCTACAAAAGCCTGTTTTATTGCTTATGAAATTGAAATTTTAAACCTTCGTATGAAATTGTCAAAGAACAAAAATGGAGCTGATCGGGTTCGAACCGACGACATCCAGCTTGCAAAGCTGGCGCTCTCCCAGCTGAGCTACAGCCCCTCAGCACTCTCTCCTCCACCCTCGGGCCCTCCTCACTTTCCGTGGGCCACTCATATGGTGGGCCTGGGTGGACTTGAACCACCGACCTTACGCTTATCAGGCGTACGCTCTAACCAGCTGAGCTACAGGCCCTTGTGGACCTTCCTGATCGAACCATCAACATGTATTTTGTTAAGTTCTCAAAGAGCTTACTCGCTCTCTCAAAACCAAACAGCAAACTTGAGAACCGCTTCAACCGCGGTTGACCTTAAAAGACCTTCTGGGGGCCAAAGGCCCCTGAAACCACCTGACATGACAAGCATGTCCTGGTTTCCGGTCTCCTTAGAAAGGAGGTGATCCAGCCGCAGGTTCCCCTACGGCTACCTTGTTACGACTTCACCCCAGTCACCAACCGCTCCTTGGGCGCCTGCCTCCCTTGCGGGTTGGCTCAACGACTTCTGGTGCAGTTGACTCCCATGGTGTGACGGGCGGTGTGTACAAGGCCCGGGAACGTATTCACCGCAGCGTGCTGATCTGCGATTACTAGCGATTCCGACTTCATGGAGTCGAGTTGCAGACTCCAATCCGAACTGAGACCGGTTTTGCGCGATTAGCTCCCTCTCGCGAGTTGGCAACGCTTTGTACCGGCCATTGTAGCACGTGTGTAGCCCTGGTCATAAGGGCCATGAGGACTTGACGTCATCCCCACCTTCCTCCGGTTTAACACCGGCAGTCCCTCTAGAGATCCACTTGCGTGGCAACTAAAGGCGAGGGTTGCGCTCGTTGCGGGACTTAACCCAACATCTCACGACACGAGCTGACGACAGCCATGCAGCACCTGTCTCTTCGCTCCCTTGCGGGCACCCCACCTTTTCGGGCAGGTTCGAAGGATGTCAAGACCAGGTAAGGTTCTTCGTGTTGCGTCGAATTAAACCACATGCTCCACCGCTTGTGCGGGCCCCCGTCAATTCCTTTGAGTTTTAGCCTTGCGGCCGTACTCCCCAGGCGGAGAACTTAATGCGTTAGCGACGGCACCGCAGGGGTCAACACCCGCGACACCTAGTTCTCATCGTTTACAGCGTGGACTACCAGGGTATCTAATCCTGTTTGCTACCCACGCTTTCGCGTCTCAGCGTCAGTTGCTGTCCAGATGGCCGCCTTCGCCACCGGTGTTCCTCCCCATATCTACGAATTTCACCTCTACTTGGGGAATTCCACCATCCTCTCCAGCACTCAAGCCAATCAGTTTCGAGCGCACTTCCTCAGTTAAGCTGAGGGCTTTCACACCCGACTTAAAAAGCCGCCTACACGCGCTTTACGCCCAATAATTCCGAACAACGCTTGCACCCTCTGTATTACCGCGGCTGCTGGCACAGAGTTAGCCGGTGCTTCATTCTTCCGGTAGCGTCAAGGCCTTGCATTACCAAGGCTTTTTCTTCCCGGACTGAAAGTGCTTTACAATCCGAAGACCTTCCTCACACACGCGGCGTTGCTGCATCAGGCTTTCGCCCATTGTGCAAAATTCCCCACTGCTGCCTCCCGTAGGAGTCTGGGCCGTGTCTCAGTCCCAGTGTGGCTGATCGTCCTCTCAGACCAGCTACCCGTCGTAGCCTTGGTGAGCCATTACCTCACCAACGAGCTGATGGGCCGCGGGCTCATCTCAAAGCGGCAGCCCTAAGGGCCACCCTTTTCCAGCAAAGTCCAGAGACTCCGCTAGCTTATGCGGTATTAGCCAACCTTTCGGAAGGTTATCCCACTCTCTGAGGCAGATTACCCACGTGTTACGCACCCGTGCGCCGCTTTACTCACATTGCTGCTTTCTCGCGCGACTTGCATGTGTTAAGCACGCCGCAAGCGTTCGTTCTGAGCCAGGATCAAACTCTCCAAAGTATTAACTTGGATAGTTCCTCTGGCGCTGCCAGCGGCTAAGGCCGGCAGCTTCAAGTTTGGAACAAACTTGCTTGTTATTCGTTTTTGTTGCCTTTCGGCAACTTGTGTTTCATTCGTTGTCTTTAGACAACGGAATTGACTGCGGTTTCCGCAGTACCATAAAGTTTGCTATTTGGTTTTCAAAGAGCGAGTCACTTCAATATAACCGCCTGCGGCCCATCCGCAAGCCCCACCGCCTCCACCTTCTCAACATCTGCTTCCTTACAACGTCGCGGCTGTCTACTCCTTTTTCTGATCATTGCAAGCTCTTTTTTTCACTTTCAATGACGCCTTGAATCCAACCGCAGATCAAAACCAAGCAGAACACCCTTTCTACCTCATCCAAACTCGACCGTCAAGGCCTTTGTTTGCCCAACCACCACCATCCACCAGGAACGGCGCTTCTAAAGGCCCTGGACTTCATTGTCAACAAAACAAAAAAAATTTTTTTTGAGCCCGTTATTTCAACTGTTTAGGAAATGGGCTCCAAAGTGTCCGCCCACTTCAAAACAGCACGGCTTCGACGACATTTTTCGGCCGTGAGTATGGCCTGAAGGCACTCAAGCGCTTGGGAAAGCCCGTCGTTTGTGACAATATAGTCATAAAATTTGAGGCCTTGCCTTATTTCTTCGCGGGCGGCCTTAAGCCGCTTCTCAATGGCTTGCGCGCTGTCGGTGCCGCGGTTTCTCAAACGGCGCTCCAATTCTTCCAAAGAAGGCGGCATGACAAACACAAGCATGCTGTCGCGCTCCCTCTCCTTCAGCCTCAGCCCCCCCTGCACGTCTATGTCGAAAATCACCAGGCTGTCCGCCTCGCGCGCGGCTTCTACGGCACTGAGTGGGCTGCCGTAAAAGTGGCCGTGTACCTGGGCCCACTCTGCGAAAAAACCTGCGGCTGCGCGCGCCTTAAATGCTTCCTCCTCCATAAAAAAATAGTCGACGCCTTCCTGCTCGTATCCCCGAGGCGCGCGCGTCGTTGCGCTGATGGAAAATTTCGCTCCCGGCGTCTGCGTTATCAACGCCCTCGCCAACGTCGTCTTCCCCGCTCCGGAAGGGGCTGACAAAACCAACAAAAGGCCTCTGGGAAACGCTGTCATGGCCGCCTATTCCACATTCTGCACCTGCTCGCGAATGCGCTCGAGTTCCGCCTTCACCTCAATCACCAACAAAGAAATTTCTGAGTGCTGACTCTTGGAGCCCATGGTGTTCACCTCCCGCCCCATCTCCTGCAGCAAAAAATCCAGGCGGCGGCCTATGGGCTCCTGCGCACTTAAGAGTTTTTCCGCCTGTCTGCAGTGCGCACCCAAACGGGTAAGTTCTTCGGCAATGTCCGTGCGCTCGGCGAATATCACCACCTCTTGCGCGAGACGCTGCGGCTCTATGGCGCTGGACGTCAATTCGTTAAGCCGTGCCTCTAAACGGCTTTTGAAGTCTTCTATGGCCACCGCGGCCAGGGCCTTCAGCTTCTGCAGCTGCTCTTCAACCAGGGAAAGTCGCCAACACAAGTCGGCGCACATCAACTCCCCCTCCGCCTTCCTCATCGACAGCAACTGCTCAAACGCCTCCTCCATCGCCCCCTGCAATGCTGCCGCCGCCTCCTCTGGGTTGAGTTGCGCTTCTTCCAGCTTGAGTACGCCGGGAAGCATCATCCATTCCTTGGCGCTTAACTCGCAGGAGGCACCCAACACCTCCCGCACTTCTTCAAACAGCTTCTGGTAGCTTTGCAGCAAAACGCGATCAAGCCTGGGCACCGACGTGCCCGCCGCTTCTGTGCTGCGCCTTATGGAAACTTCTATGGCTCCGCGCGAAAGCCTGCTCTTCAAAAAACGCGTCAACACGGCTTCATTTGCGGCCAACTCCTTGGGCAAACGCATGCGAATGTCGCAGTATTTGTGGTTGACGGAGCGCAACTCTATCAGCCACTCCTCTGTGCCTACCAAAACCTTGGCCGCTCCAAATCCTGTCATGCTTAAAACCATTCCAAAGTGCTAAGGAGTTTTTCTGCACATGTCAAACCAGCTTCACGCTAAACTTTTATTTTATGCCCATGGAAATTCATAAGCTGCCGGAGCGCTGGGCCAAAGCCTTCGTCGGAAAACTCGCCTCCGCTCTGCTCTGGCGTCCAAAACGGCGCCTGTGGGCACAACACTTGGCTCGTGTGCACAAAGTGCTGCTTGTGCGTGTGGACAACCGCGTCGGCGAGGCTTTGTTAATGACGCCGCTGCTCGAAGCCCTGGCGCCGTATGCCCAAGTCGACTTGCTTGTGCATGCCAAAACCGCACGCGTGCTGGAAGGACACCCCCTCATCTCTGAGTTGCTTCCTCTTCGTGAGAAAAGCCTTCGCTTCTTCCCCCTCTCAAAAGAAGTCGCACGCCTTCGCGCACGCCGCTGGGACGTCGTCGTCAACTGCACAAACTGGAGCGCTCCTTCCAGCAACGCCAGCCTGCTTGCACGGTGGATTGCACCTCATACCCCCGTCGTCGGCCCTCAGTGCGGTATTGCACATTCTCTGGCGGACGTTTTTGTGCCGCAGCGCGAGGACACCTCCTCCGAAGTCCTTCAGCGCCTTCACCTCCTTCACCCCCTGGGCTTTCCCCTCTCGGACAACTATGCCCTAAGCTTCAGAAAGCCCCGCCTCTCGCCGGAGTTTGAGGCCTGGCTTTCTCAAGTCACCGCTCAACCCCTCGCGGTGGTTAACCCCGGCTCCAGGCTGCGCTACAGGAGAGTGCCGCAGGAAGTTTTTGTGTGCCTGTGCCAGGCGCTTTTGCAGCTCGGCCGTACGCCCCTGGTGGTTTGGGGGCCGGGAGAAGAAACGCTGGCCAGGCAATTGGTGGAGGCCGTCAACGGTTGCGTGCTTGCGCCTTCTACCAACTTGGATGAGCTGGCGGCACTCATGCGGTGCGCGGGGTGTACGCTTACCAACAACACCGGGCCTATGCACCTGTCCGTCGCTGTGGGGGCGCCCACCTTCTCCCTCTTCCTCCATATCTCCATGCAACGCTGGGGACACCTCCTCCTCCCCCACCACTGCGTGGACTTAACCCCCTTCCAACATAGTTCCACGGCTATGGCCGAATACGCTGTGCAGGCTTTCACTTTGTTTCATGAAAACCTGGGGGCACTTTCTGGTAGACTCCCCGCATGTTGACGCGTATCGGCATTTCTCTTGAGAATGGGTTGCTTTCACAGTTCGACGCCCTCATCCAGCGACGCGGTTATGAAAACCGCTCCGAAGCCATTCGGGACTTGCTGCGCAGAGAGCTTGTCAGCGACACTTGGGAAGGCGGCGACGAAAACCGCGAGCGCGTGGCCACCGTCCTGATGGTGTTTGAGCATGACGCCTCCAACCTGACTCAGAAACTCACGCACATACAACACGGACACCACGCCCACGTCGTCTGCAGCCTCCATGTACACCTGGATGAGCGCTTCTGCCTCGAAGTGCTCGTCCTGCGCGGCAAAGCCCAGGAGGTTTTGTCTCTGGGCGAAAACCTCATCGCTACCAAAGGCGTCGTCTGGGGACGGTGCCTGCCTGCGGCTACGGGGGGGGAGTTGGAGGGGTACCCGCACCACTCAACGCTCCACTCAACGCACCCCCACCCCCACCCTTAAGCCAACCTCAAAACCGTCGCCTCGCCATGGTGCTGCCAAAACTCCGGCTCATGCGTGGCTACCACACGCGTGGCCCTGCACACCTCCAAAACTTTCAGCACACGAAGGCGCGCGTCCAAATCCAAATGGGAAAGCGGCTCATCCAACAACAAAAGACGCGGACGGCGCGCCAAAAGGCCGGCCAGCGCTACCCCCTGGCGCTGCCCCAGAGAAAGGCTCCTCAAGGGCTGCTCCTCCAAAGCCCCAAGCCCCAACTCCCCAAGCCAGTGGGCGGCCAGCTTTCTCGCCTCCCGGGTGCAAAGGCCGTCGTTGCAGGGCCCCAGCGCAACATCCTCCCATACCACAGGCAGCAGCAGGCCGTCGTCGGGGTTGGCCCATAAAAAACCCATGGCAGGCTGCAGCCGCTTAAGCGTTTTGGAGGTGCATGCTTCGCCGTCCAGGTGCAGCTGGCCGGGGCCTTGCGTAAGCCCTGCAAGCCTTAAAAGCAGACTGGTTTTGCCGGAGCCGTTGGGGCCTGTAAGCAGGCAGCTTTTACCTGCAGGCAGCTCAAAGTCCAGGGGGCCAAAACTGTTGTGCTGTGCACCGGGCCAGCGGTGCGCAAGGCCCTGGGCCCAAAGGTGTATGCCGGGAGGGGCTGCGCTTTCTCCTTCTTCTCCTCTCACCCTGCCCCCCAAAAACCCCAAAGGAGGGCAAGGCCCCCCAAAAGCAAAATGGGAATGTCGCGTAAACCCAAAGCCGGCAGGGAGGGGCTGGGCAATACCCCTTTAAACCCGCGAAGCTGCATGGCCCAGGCCAGGCTGTCTGCTTTTTGGAAAGTTTCAGGGAAAAAACCCTCCAGCAACAGGCGAAGGCCCCTCCTCCGCCCCCTTAAAAAACCACCGCGAAGCTTGAGTGCCCAAAAGCGTTGCTGAAGGCGCGCGGCCATGCCCTGCTGCTGTTTGGCAGCAAAACAAAAGAAGGCGACGAGGGTGCGGGCGGGGGGGAAGCGGCTTAAGGGGCTAAGGAGGGAGGAGGCGGGCACCACAAAAGGCAGCGCCGTCGCAAACGCGGCAAAGGCAAGGCCCAAAACAGCAAGCCGCAGCGCTTGTGCGGGCGTGGAAAGTGCCGCAAGCGCAAGGAGGCCAAAACCGGAAAGCACAGGCAAAAACCGCAAGGCCCAGGGCCTAAGAGGCAACCCCACCCACAAGGCCCACAGCACAAACAAAACGAGGCAGCCCAGGGCCGGCTTCAGGCCCAAAAGAGAGGCGGCCGCCGCGGGCAGCAAAAAGGCCAGCTGCACGTAGGGGTGAAAGGGGCGCGGCGGTGTTTTGTCTTCAGGCGAAGGGGTGGGTTTTGTCCTCAACATGTCTGTCATTCTCAGGGCTGTTTTATAACCCCATTCGCTTTGAAAGTTTTTGAAAAACCCTGCGACAAACATTTTCCCCCTCATTCGACGGGGGCCCAACGCTGTTTGGCGGGTACGTGGAGCAGCTGGTGTCCGGGCAACAAACATCCGCTTAAGGCGCCGCCGTAGACGCAGCCTGTGTCCAGGCCTGTGGCCCAGGGGAAAATTTGCAGCTTGCGCCTCGCGTCATGCCCAAAAAACACATGCCAAGGCCCCTGCCAAAGTTTGGCCCAGGGGGTGCCGTCCAGGGAGGAGGTGGGGTGGCCCTCCTCGTCCATGGAGCGCAGCATCATCATCCACTCCGGGTTCTGGTTTTCCAGCGAAACACCCGGCACAAAACCCGCATGCACCGCCACATGTCTGTCGTCCATGCGAAGCCAGAAAGGCAAACTTTCAAGCAGCTGCCAGTCTTCTTCGCCAAGTGTCTTCGCCAGCGCCTTCAGCTTCACAAAACGCTCAACATCAGGCCCAAAGCACTGTGGCTCTCTCCTGTAGCGCAAAAGGTGGTTGTCGTGGTTTCCGCGTACGGCACGGGCTTTCCATTCGCGCATGCGGCGCAGTACTCCCGCGCTGTCGGGGCCCTTTCCCACCATGTCCCCCACCAACACCAGCTGCTCCCCTCGGCGAAGGCCCGAAAGCAACAACAACTCGTCCAACTCCTGGAGACAGCCGTGCACGTCTCCTACTACCAGGGTGCGCATGTTAAAGCCTAGGGCAGGGGCGAAGTGGCCAACTCCGCCTCTGTCCAGCCCTTTATGCCCTCGGGCAAAACATAAACGTTTTTGTAGCCAAAACCCTTCGCACGCCTGGCGGCGGCATGTGAGGCTGTGCAGAGTTTGTTGGCACAATAAAATACCAGCTTGCGGGTTTTGTCTTTGGGCAATTCGTCGGCCGCATAACCCGTCGAGGAATTCAGCAGGATGGCGCCCGGCAATATGCCGTATTCCTTCCGCACCTCTTCCACATTCACATCCACGGGGGTGGCCTCCTCCGCCTTCAGCCACGCCTTCACCTGGCTTAAACCCACCTCCTCCCCCTCCGGCGAAACCCTCGGGCAAGCCAAAACCACCCCCCAAACAAACAACATACACATACGTGCTTTTTTCATGCATAAACCATGGCACAAACAAAAACACTTTGCTGTTTTTTGTGCCTTCGTCGTCTTTGGAAACAACAAAACTTGCATGGGAAAAAACATGAAAACCCTCACGGAATATTTCTGGTTTGAAACAAAAAAGCAGCGCGAGTTGGTGCGGCTGACGCCGCAGGTGGCGAAGCTGGTGGAAAAGTCCGGCATCCGCGAAGGTATGGTGCTGGTTTCTGCCATGCACATTACGGCAGGCGTGTTTGTCAATGACAATGAGACGGGGCTGTTTGAGGACATCTGGCAGTGGCTTGAAAAACTCGCGCCGGAAAACCCCCGCTACCGCCACCACCAAACCGGCGAGGACAATGGCGACGCTCACCTCAAGTCCCTGCTGGTACACCACCAGGTGCTGGTGCCCATTACCGAAGGCAAATTGGACTTGGGCCCCTGGCAGGAAATCTTCTATGCTGAGTTTGACGGCTGCAGAAAAAAACGCGTCGTCGTCAAAGCCATGGGTGAATAAACGGAAAACAGGCCATGCAAAGACAAAAAACCAGCCCTGCCAATGGCGTCGCTCCACCGGACGCTGCTCCTTCGCCTTCCCACAACCTCGAAGCGTGCGCACTCAAAGCCATGCGTCTTGCCCTCAAAAACTTGGGAAACCTCCAACACACGGACGGCAGCTGGCTGGGGGACTATGGCGGCCCCGCTTTTCTGCTGCCCATGTATGTGGCCTTGTGCGAGGCTGCCGGGCGCTTGCCCAATGCGCAGCGTACTCAGCGCATGCGCACTTATATACTCAACACGCAGCGCCATGACGGCTCCATTGGCCTGCATGCCGAGGACGACAGGGGCAGCATGTTTTGCACTGCGCTGAATTATGTGGCTTTGCGTTTCCTCGGCGCCTTGCCGGACGAAGCCCCCCTCCTGCGCATGCGCGAGTGGATGAATGCCAACGGCGGCCCTGCGGGTGCCGCCTCCTGGGGAAAGTTTACGCTGTGCCTCATGGGCCTTTATGACTACCGCGGCATTTGGCCCATTCTTCCGGAGTTGTGGCTTCTGCCCCCCCAAACACCTTTTCACCCGAGCAAACTGTGGTGCCACTGCCGACAAGTGTATTTGCCCATGGCCTGGCTTTATGGCATGCGCGCTCAGGTGCCCACGACACCCCTCATACGCGCGCTGCGTGAAGAGTTGTGGAATGGGCAATGGGGAAAAATGGTTTGGGAGAAACAGCGCTCCACCGTCTGCCCCGAAGACGACTTTCGCCCCCAAACCAAACGCCTCACCTATGCCAACCAGGCACAGGCCGCCTATGAAGCTGTGCACTCCAAAACCAAACGCAAACAGGCCATCGCTGAATGCCTCAAACACATTCTCTATGAAAACAAAGCCACAAATGACATTAACATTGGCCCCGTCAATGCCATTTTAAATGCTTTTGTGCACCACTTCCGCAAAGACGGACAGGCGGACTTTGAGCGCGGTTTTGCACGCCTGGACGACTACCTCTGGGACGGGCACGACGGCATGAAGTTTCAGGGTTATAACTCCAGTCAGCTGTGGGACACGGCCTTTGCCATTCAGTCCGTCCTCGCTTCCCCCGTCGCCGACGAGGCCACTTCCCTCCTGGAAAAAGCCTATGCCTTTGTGCGCGACAACCAAATTGTGGAGGACTTGCCCAATAAGGAAGCATTTTACCGCCACCGCTGCCTCGGGGGGTGGCCCTTCTCCACCCGCCCCCACGGCTGGCCCATTTCTGACTGCACCGGCGAAGGCCTCAAATGCGCCCTCGCCCTGGAAGGCCGTTTTTTCCCCGGCATCTCCCCTTTCTTGCTGAATGAGGCCGTGGAAACCCTTCTCTCCTTCCAAAACGAAGACGGCGGTTTTGCCACCTATGAGTTAAAGCGAGGGGGCGACTGGTATGAAACCTTAAACCCCTCCCAGGTTTTCGGCGAAATTATGGTGGACCATACCTATGTGGAATGCACCTCCTCCTGCCTGCAAGCCCTGGCCAAATTCCAGGAGCGCTTCGGGCCCCATGCGCGCATTCAAAAAGCCCTGCGCAGAGGAGCGGCTTTCATTCAAGGAAAGCAACGCAGCGACGGCAGCTTTGAGGGCAGCTGGGCCGTGTGTTTCACCTATGGCACATGGTTTTCTGTGCTGGGTTTGTTGGCGGCGGGGGTGCCTGCAGGCGACAACTCCATTCAACGCGCCGTCTCTTTTTTGTTGTCCAAACAACGCAGCGACGGCAGTTGGAGCGAGCATTTCAGCAGCGCACGCCACCGGCGCTGGCTGGACGCTGAAAAAGGCCACGTCGCTCAAACCTCGTGGGCACTCATGAGTCTCGTGCTGGGCCAATGCCAGGACAAAACCGCCATGTGCAAAGCCGTGCGCTTCCTCGTGGAGCGACAAGAAGAAGACGGCAGCTGGGCCAGGGAAATGATGGTGGGCATTTTCAACAAAAGCTGCCTCATCAGCTATGACAACTACCGCCACTATTTCCCCCTGTGGGCCCTGGGCCTGTGGACAAGGAATGCACCCAAATAGCAACCCGGGTGTGCAGGGCTGTGCACAGAGTTGTGGCCGCCTTTGAGGGCACACCACTCTGGCATGGGCATGCATGTGGAAATGGAATAGAAACCAAAGTGTGAGTGCTCTTCAAAACATTTGGCGCCCTTGTGCGCAGACAAAGTGCGTGGCTTCTCCCTTGTCCATTGCGCGCGGGGAAGGTGCTTTCCTTTATACAGAAGAAGGGCAACGTTTTTTGGATGCGACTTCCTCCTGGGGGGTAAACTTGCATGGGCATGCCAACCCTGAAATGCACGAGGCCCTGACAAAACAAGCTTCCTGCCTGGAGCAGGTGCCGTTTGCACATTGCACGCATGCACCGGCTTCAACCTTTGCCCAAAACCTCATGGAAGTGGTGCCCACAGGGCTTTCACGCTGCTTCTATTCCGACAACGGCAGCACGTCTGTTGAGGTTGCGCTGAAAATAGCGCTGCAATATTGGCACAACCAGAATGTGCCCCACCGCAAAGCCTTTGTCACTTTGACGCACGCCTGCCACGGAGAAACGGTGGGGGCCATGTCCCTCTCGGACGACAATGTGTTTTTGGAGCCTTTTGGAGACATCCGCTTCCCCGTGCACCGAGTAAGTGCCCCCCACTGCTACCGCTGCCCCCTGGGGAAAGAGAAGGACTCCTGCCAAATGGCCTGCCTGGGTTTGTTGGAGGAGAAACTGCAAAAACTCTGGGGGCAGGTGGCGGCCATTTGTGTGGAGCCCAAGCTGCAGGCAGACGGCGGCATGGTGGTGTGGCCCAGCGGCTATTTGACGGGGCTTAGGCGTCAGTGCGCTTTGGAGGGCTGTCTGCTGATTGCGGACGAAGGCAGCACAGGTTTTGGCCGCACAGGGCCGCTGTTTGCCTGCCAGCACGAGGAAGTCTCTCCCGACATTTTGTGTCTCTCAAAAGGGCTGACGGGGGGTTATATGCCCCTGGGGGTGACTTTGTGCACGGAGAATGTTTTTCAGGCCTTCGCTTCACCCAACCCTCTGCACGCCTTCTTGCACAACCACACGCATATGGCCAACCCATTGGCTTGCGCGCTGGGGCAAAAAAGCCTGGAGTTGCTTTTGGGGCCCATGGCGCAAATGCGCAGGCTTGGCATAGAAGAAACCATGGAAACACAGCTTAAGCGCTTTGTGGACTTGCCCAATGTGGGCGAGGTGCGCCACCTGGGTTGCACCGCCATTCTGGAGTTGGTGGAAGACAAAGCCACCAAAAACGCCGGCCGCTTTGGCGACATGTTGGACACCACCTTGTTTGAAGCTTTTATAAAGCGCGGACTCTTGCTTCGGCCGCTGGGCAATGTCCTCTATGTTATGCCTCCCTATTGCATAGAAGAAGAAACTTTGCTGTGGGCTTTTGAGCAAATATACGAGGTGCTCAGCGGCGCTTTTTAGGGCTCAAACCCTAAGCGTTTGCATGTGGCTTTTACAGAGGCTTTCCAAGCCGCCGGCAAAGCAGCATAGGCGGCGTTGTATTTGGACGCGTCCTTCTGGGCGCAGGCAACCTCCGCAACAATGGCATAGGCGCGCGCCCACCCCGCACCGTTTCTCTCCAGAGAGGTGAGGGAGCGACGCGCGAATACCTCCGCCTCGTTGTATTGCTTGGCCTGCAGCGCTTTTTCAGCCCTCGCCAGAATGCGCTGCTCCTCCGCGTTGAGTGAAGGCAGCGGCTCAGAGACGGCGACAGGAGGGGGCCGAGGTGGAGGTGCCGGTTTGGGAGGCTGAGGGGTTTTGCCTGGGGTTTTGGAGCCCGTCTTGGGTGGCGTGGGCGGCGGTGGAAGAGGCTTGGGTTTCACTACCTCCTCCTCCGCAGGAGGTTTGGGCTTCACCCCTTCCTCCTCCACAGGGGGCTTGGGCTTCACTACCTCCTCCTCCACAGGGGGTTTGGGCTTCACCACCACCTCCTCTACAGGAGGCTTCGGCCTTAAAACCTCCGTCTTCGGAGGGGGAGGAGGGGTGAAAGTGGCAGGGACTTTCCGGGTATATTGGCGATAGAAAACAGCGCCTCCCACAATGGCGGCGGCCAGCATTCCTACGAGGACCATCAGCAGCCAGGGGTGTTTTTGCAAAGGCGCCCTGACGGACTGCGTCAACTCCTCGTGCGCAGGGGTTTTGGGGGCCTCGGGAGTGACACCATAAGAGAGGGTGGGCACCCACGTGTCTTTGTCAAAGGCCTCCGAAAAAGCCATGGCGGAGGCGTGGCGTTTTTCAGGCTGTTTTGCCATGGCCATTTCAATGGCATGCCGCGCACCCGAGGGAAGCGAAGGCAACAACTCGTCCAGAGGTTTGGGGGACTCATAAACCACACGAAACAACACCTGGGAAACATCGTCCCCTCCAAAGGCGGGCTTGCCCGTCAGCATTTCATAGGCCACAGCACCCAGGGAGAAAATGTCCGCCTGAGGTGTCAGCCGGCTGTTGAGTCCGCGCGCCTGCTCCGGGGAAACATAGCGGGGGCTGCCGATGATGATGGATTCCTGGGTGAATTGGGTGTTGTTGGCATTGAGAATTTTTGAAATGCCAAAGTCCAGCACCTTCACCCAAAGCTCTGTGCCCTGGGTGGTGAGGAAAATGTTGTCGGGTTTTAAGTCGCGGTGGAGAATGTCCTGGCTGTGCGTCGCTTCCAGCGCGCGACATACCTGGCGGATGACGGTGCGCGTGTCTGCAAGCGAAAAAGGCCCCTCCTTCTTCAATTTTGCGCCGAGACTTTCTCCCTCGAGAAACTCCATCACCATAAAAGGGTAGCCCGAAGGTGTGAAGTTATAGTCATAAATGTTGACAATATGAGGGTGCTCCAGGCGGCTGGCAATTTCAGCCTCTTTGCGAAAACGCACGAGCGACTCTTCAGGCAGGGACTCTCCCTGCGTACGCAGGACTTTGATGGCAACACGCCTGTTGGCCAGCCTCAAGTGGCGCGCCACCCACACCTCCCCCATTCCACCTTTTCCGAGAAAGGCTTCCACGCGGTAGCTGTCGCCGATAACGGTACCGGGCTGCAGCAGCCCAACGTACCCTTTGTCCTTGTCTGTGGCCATGGCCGGGAAGCACTATGAGCTGTCTTTGCACTTAAAGGCAAGTTTCCCCAACGAGAGGTTTGAATTTTTGTTAAGGGGTTTGCATTTTTGTTGAAAGCGAGGGAGGCATTTTGCGTGGCTTCGCTTTTTTAAGGCCATTTTCAAGCCTTTGGCTTCCAGGCACAAATGGGGAAAGGCGCATTTTTTGCCTGTTTGTCATCGATAAGGAGTGCGCATGTTGAAGGCGTCTGAGCTGGAGGTGTTGACACTCAACCTCAACGGTTTGAGGGCGGCGGTGAGGAAGGGGCTGCTTGCGTGGGTTGAGCAGCGCTCCCCGGACATACTCTGTTTCCAGGAGACGCGCTGCCAGGCTTCCGACAGGACGGAAGCGCTTTTGCCCAAAGGTTACCACTGTTTTTTCGCCGACGCCCAAAAGAAGGGCTATTCCGGCACGGCCCTTTTGTGCAAAACCCCACCGGACGAGGTGCAGACGGGCTGGGGACTTTTGGGCGTGGACGACGAAGGCCGTTTTGTGGCCGCGCGTTTTGGCAAATTGTGGGTGGCCTCGCTTTATGTCCCTTCGGGCAGCGCAGGCGAACACCGCCAGGCGGCCAAGGACATTTTTTTGGAGCATTTGGGCGTCAGGCTGAAGGCCTGGGGAGAAAGTGCGCTGCCATGGCTGGTATGCTGCGACATGAACATTGCACACAAGCCCATTGACTTAAAAAATTGGCGCACCAACCAGGAAAACTCGGGTTTTTTGCCGCATGAGCGCGCTTTTATGGACAGGGTTTTGGGGGAGTGGGAGATGGTGGATGCCTTCCGCCTGTGCAATGCGGAAGGAGGGCAGTACACCTGGTGGTCCAACCGCGGCAGGGCCTGGGAAAACAATGTGGGGTGGAGAATAGACTACCACCTGTGTAACCGGCACCTGGCCGCGCATGTGCAAAGTGCCGAAAAATTTTCTGCGCAGCGTTTCTCGGACCACGCCCCCCTGCTGCTCCGCTATGCTTTTGACACAAAACTCGCCCAGCCCTCCGGGGAGAAGGTATGAGAGAAGCGAATGCGCATTTTGCACTGCTCTGACTTTCATGTGCTGACGGACTATGCACACACCCCCTACAAGCAGTTGGGATGGCGGCGTCTCCCGGCCCTGGCCGAACTCTATTTAAACAAACGCATTCAGCATTTTGCCCATGCCAGGCCCAATGTGTTGCGGCTTGTGGAGGAGGCCCGTCGCCTGGAGGTGGACCATGTGGTGGTTTCCGGGGACTTGACGGGTTATGCCATGGAAGGCGAGTTTGCCGAAGCCGCGAAATTGCTTTCGGGTTTGTTTTCCCCCGCACGCCTCACCGTGGTACCCGGCAACCACGACTGTTATGCGCGCGACAGTTATGCCCTGTTTACCCAGCATTTTGGAAGCCTCCTGCAGAGCGACATGCCTCAGCACACGCGCGAGGGGCCTTTCCCGCTGGTACGCCTCCTGGGGCAGGAGGCCGCCATTGTGGCCTTAAAGTCCTCGCGGCTGCCTTTTATGCCGGGGGCGAGTTTTGGTTATTTGGGGAAGGCGCAGTGGGAGGGGTTGGAGGCGGTATTGTCCGACGCAGCCCTCCAGGGGAGGTGGGTGGGGGTGCTGGTGCACCACGCGCCTTTAAACCCCAGAGGAAACCCCGACAAACTCCAGCATGCTTTTTTGGGTGCAAAGCGTCTGCTGCGCCGCCTGGCCGCCCCGCAATACGCCCTCATGCACGGCCACATACACCACCGCTACATGCACGCAGCCACCGCGCAAAGGCCCGTCATTTTTTGTGCCGGCTCCTCCACATGGAAAGGGCGCGAAGGCTATTGGCTTTTGGAAGTGGAAGGCGGGCGTCTGCTGTCTTTCGCAAAGCATAAGCTTCTGCCCCTGGAAAACCCCAAACACTTTCGTTGAAAACAAGCCGTGTTTGGGCCACAAGAGGAGGCGGAAGGGAAACCATGGCACAAGCAGAGAAGTTGACGACGAGGGCAGAAAATTTTTCCGACTGGTATGTGGAGCTGATTCGCCGGGCGAAACTTGCGGACTATTCCGAAGTGAAAGGCTGCATGGTTATTCGCCCTCACGGCTATGCCATTTGGGAAAACATTCAAAACGTTTTGGACAAAATGTTTAAGGAGACGGGGCACCAGAATGCCTACTTCCCCATGTTAATTCCCGAGTCCTATATGCGCAGGGAAGCCGAGCACGTCGAAGGGTTTTCGCCGCAACTGGCCGTGGTGACGCATGCGGGCGGAAGCAAACTCGAAGAGCCGCTGGTTTTGCGCCCCACCTCCGAAACCATTATTAACGCCAACTTTGCGAGGTGGATACAAAGCCACAGAGACTTGCCTGTCCTCATAAACCAATGGGCCAACGTTGTGCGCTGGGAAATGCGCACGCGTTTGTTTCTGCGCACCTCTGAGTTTTTGTGGCAGGAGGGGCACACCTGCCACGCGACGGAGCAGGAGGCGCAGGAGGAAACGCTGCGCATGCTGGACGTCTACCGCCGCCTCGCCGAAGAGTGGATGGCCATGCCTGTGTTGTGCGGCAAAAAAACCGACAGCGAGAAGTTTGCAGGCGCCGTCAGCACCTACTCCATTGAAGCCCTCATGCAGGACAAAAAAGCCCTGCAAGCCGGCACCTCCCACAACCTGGGCCAAAACTTCGCAAAGGCTTTCGGCACGCAATACCAGGGCAAGGACGGCCAGCAGCACTTTGTATTCCAAACCTCCTGGGGTGTTTCCACGCGCCTCATTGGCGCACTCGTTATGACGCACTCAGACGACAAGGGCCTGGTGTTGCCGCCCAGGCTTTCGCCCGTGCAGGTGGTTTTCATTCCCATTGGCAAAAAAGAAGACTTTGTTTTGTCAGCGGAGGCCTGCAAAAACATTCACACGGAGTTGTTGGCCAAAGGCATTCGCAGCAAGCTGGACGAAGACGAGTCCACAAGCCCCGGCTTTAAATTCCACGAGTGGGAGATGATGGGGGCCTGCCTTCGCATAGAGTTGGGGCCGAAGGATTTGGCCAAACACCAATGCGTGCTTGTGCGCCGCGACAACGGGGAGAAGCAAGTGGTGGGGCTGGACAACATTGCAGAGTGTGTGGCGGCGGAGTTGGAGGCCATTCAGAAAGACCTGTTTGTGCGTGCGCAGCAGTTTGTGCAGGCACACACTTTTGTCGTCAACTCCTGGGAAGAAATGTGTGAGAAAGCGGATGAGGGTTTTTTGCTGGCGCACTGGGACGGAGACGCGGCCACGGAGGCACAAATAAAACAGGAGTTGGGACTGACAACACGAAACCACCCCTTCAACCTGCCCAAAGAAAAAGGCCTCTGCATCAAAACCGGCAAACCTTCCGCAGGGAGGGTGGTGTTTTGCAAGGCTTATTGAGGAAGAGGCCGCTCAATCCGCTTTCGTCTGCCCATAGACATCCGCGCTGACAGCTTTGTTGTCGGCAATGATGGCATTGTGTATATTTAATGCATAAAGCGCGTTGCTGATGTCAAACTCGGGTTTGTAGAGGGGTGTTTTTATGTTGGCTATTCCCAAAAACAAATCAAAGATAAGGTCGTTCGTGAAAACCTTGTCGGCATGCTCTGCCAGGGTTTTCAGCTTTTGAGGATATAGTGTTTGATAAGCTTCTGAAGCCCACAACATCAACGGAATACGCGCCATCGACCAGGTGAAGCTGCTGTAATTGTGGCCTGTAACGGGAATGAAAACATCCTCTCCATGGTCAGCAAAATAGAGCATAATGGCAGGTTTGTCATTGTGCGCCGTTATTCGCGCCGCAATCTCCCGCAAAACATCATCCGTATAACGAATGCTGGTGTTGTACATTTCATACACTCGCTTTTGTTTTTTGCTGACAAAAGCGTGACGTGAATTCTGGCGGGGGCCATATGACACAACATATGGATAATTCGCAGGATACCTTTTTACATATGGCGAATGGCTTCCCATAAGGTGTATGACAATAAAATTGTTTTTTTGAAAGTCGATGTTTCTTAATTCCTCATCCAATATCGGCAAAAGCACTTCGTCAGGCTCGGGACTTGCCAAATTCATACCATCCATTGTTTTGGAAAAAATGGTTTTATTCGCCGTGCTGGCCAAGGCAGAAACGGGGTTGTCCCATGCGCCCAAACTTGCCTGATTGCTTATCCATACCGTGTGCATGCCTATCTGTTTGGCAATGTGGATGAGGTTTTGTCCCTGCGGAAAATGGAGGCCCGTCAGCGCTCTGCCCTCTGTAAATGCAGCTGTCAACACAGGCGCCGTATGCGTGTGGTGCGAATAGGCATGGTTAAAAACAACCCAGTTTTTTTCGCTGCGCAGCGAATCTCTCCACGGTGTGTTTTCCACCTCCCCACCATACACATGCATATAGTCACGACTTTCAGATTCGCCGATGACCAGGACATACAACTCGCCCTCTTCCTCTTTGCTGACTTCCACGAGGGGTGCCGAAGAAATGTCATTAAACAAGCGGTTGAATTGTTCAATGTCTTTATAATATCTCCCGTATGAATTTATAAACACATGGACAGGTCTTGTGAAATATAAGATTACCAGGGACGTTATAAAAACAACGGCTGTCATGGAGAGAAGGTGTTTCTTTTGCATTCTTTCCAAGAAGGGGACAAACCCTTTCATGAATGCAAGCATGAAACCAAGTGAAACCAGAAAGGCCATAAGCCCCAGCAAGAGAGATTTGCCGTCCATAAAATTATCCAGCGCATAATGTTTGGATTCAGCAAAATCACTTTGCAAAATGGCATAGACATCTGAGGAAGAAAAACCGTTGCCAATGTTTTGATAATAGCGATAAACAATGAGGCAAGCCGCTGTAAAAACAGACAAAAGTGCGGCTGAAACACATGCCATATGTCGCCTGTGGGCCGCGGCCAGAAACACGATGCCGGCCGTGGATGTCAAAGCAAACATAAAAGGCCTGACAAAATCGATGATTACCCCTCTGTCCCCAATGTTTAAAATAAGAAACGCCAGGGCGGCACAATAACATAACAACAAAAAGACATGTTTTTTTGCCATTTTATTATATATTAAATTCTCTTTGTGCCTTTGCCGGGAAGGCATGCGACGGGGGGCCAAGCACCTTTCTTGCGGCGTCATTCCTTTGGGCGAGGAGGGACTCGAACCCTCACACCGTTTCCGGTACCAGATTCTAAGCCTGGCGCGTCTACCAGTTCCGCCACTTGCCCCTTGGCTTTCTCCTCCTCCTCCATACCGCCAAAAAAATACTTGTGAGAGCGGTGGGAATCGAACCCACAACCTACGGATTAAGAGTCCATTGCTCTGCCAGTTGAGCTACGCTCCCTGCTGCCCCAAAACGCCTCCCCTCCCTCCTCCCTTCCAGAAAATGCCCTCTAGCACAATTGCTGCCATAGGCAAACCTAACTTTACTCCACCCCCTTCCCCACCTAAACTCCTCCCCCCATGCTGAAACTCCATGCCCTCTCGTTGGAATATGCCCACCACCGCGTCCTGGAGGACATAAACCTCGAGGCCGAAGCCGGGCAGCTGTGGGTTTTTCTCGGGCCCAACGGCTCCGGGAAAACCTCTCTGCTGAAAACCATTCTGGGGTTTCTGACGCCCTCCAAAGGACAAGTGCTGCTGCAAGGCAAAGCGCTGGGCAACTTAAGCCACAAAACACGCGCACAACACATGGCGTGGGTGCCTCAACACCTGCCCGACAACTCCGGCTTTTCAGCGCTGGAATTGGTGAGTATGGGCCGCCTGCCCTTCTGCAAAGGCCTTCAGGGGCCCGGCGCCAGAGAGCGACAAATGGCGCTGCATACGCTTGAAGAGCTGGGCCTTTCGGCGCTGGCGCACCGCCCCCTCCACCAGCTTTCCGGAGGAGAGCGGCGTATGCTGTGGCTGGCGCGCGCTTTTGTGCAAAACCCCCGGGTTTTGTGCCTGGATGAGCCGACCGCCTTCCTGGACATGCCCAAACAAAACCTCACACTGCAATTGCTGCAAAGGCGCTGCCAACGCGAAGGATTGCTGGCGCTGGTGGTGCTGCATGAGCTGAACCTGGCCCTCTCCTACGCTACGCATGCACTTCTGCTTAAAGAGGGCCGAATGCAGGCCCAAGGCCCGGCTGCACAGTGCCTCAATGCCCATAGCCTGGGGGCTCTCTTCGATATGCCAATGCTGCAGGCCCAAAGCCCCTGCGGGCATACCCTCCTCGCCCCCGCCTCCTTCTTATGAGTCGATACGTCTGCTTCTTTTGCTTTGCCTCCTTCTTATGAGTCGATACGCCTGCCTTCTCTGCTTCGCCACCTCCGCCCTCTTACACCTGGGCTTTGTCTGGTTGGCTGGAGAAAGGTTGCCTGAAGCGCCAAAGGAAAGGACAACTGCTGCTCTGAGAGAGCCATGGGTGGAGGTGGCGATTCAGGAGGTGTTGATTCAGGAGGAGGAGGTAAACGCCCCGCTGAAGGACGCCTCTTCTCCTCCCCCGCCCCCTGCCCCAACCCATACCGAAAAACAAAGGCCCAACCCTCTGAGGAAACACACACCCAAGTTTCAACCCCGCAACCCGGCCCCCCCCGCAGAACCGGAAAAAAACGCAAGGGAAGATGGCGAAAATACCTCCAGCAACGGCGAAAACAGGGCTGACAGCGGCATGGCTGACAGCGACGAGGGAAACAGCGCAGCCGGTGTTTTCGGCCACGGCACGGGCGGCCAGACAGGTGACAGCTTGTCGCTTGCCCGCGGTGGCCCTGTCGGCGACGGGAAAGAGCGCGAGGACTACACCGCACTGCAGCAGCGCCTGCAGGCCGGCGCCCACAGCTGCTACCCTTTGCGCGCCAGACGCCACCGGTTTCAGGGCACAGTGCGCCTGTCCTTTTGCGTGGATACGCAAGGTATGGCCACGCATACCCGGCTTTTGCAAAGCAGCGGATACCCAAGCCTCGACGAGGCCGCTTTGGACTGCGTGCTTACGAAGGCCCTGCCCCTCCCCCCCCTAAGCCACGGCCGCTGTTTTGTGGCCCCCGTAAGTTTTGGTATGTCCTCCCAACCCAGCCCTTAAAACAGCCGTATGCGGAAAAAGCATTTTTGATGGCATTTGAGGCGGGGGGAGCACATTTCTGAAGAAGGCCCCAGAGCTGGTTTTCTGCCAGGCTTTTTCGAAGCCAGAGGAATTTGAATGAAACGAAGAATGTTTGTTTTGTTCATGAGCATTGCTGCGTATTTGCCGTTGGGAATGCTGCCGCAGGAGGCGTTTTCCCAAGGTTTGGGCACAGCATCGGCAACCTGCATACGTGCCGAAGACAAGGAAGAGCCTTTTCGCGCAGATGGGTTTGCCGAAATTCACAACGCCCACATTGTTTCAGAAAGAGAAATTGCTTTTTTTGAAGAGGATTTTCAAACCACCCGAAAGCCCAATGGGGACAGCTGGGTGAGGGCGGAGGTGGTTTCCACAGAAATTCCTCAACAGTTGGCAGACGACTACACCATCAGCCGCGTGGTGATTGAAAAAGAGCTGTCCAGCACAAATTGTTATTGCAACGACTGCGAGCACATAGAAATTCAGATTGCGCTTGATTGCAAGACATGCACCAAAAATTCCAGTGGTCTGGTGAGCTGCGCTTATAACAACCATCCTCAGTGGATAAGCCTTGAACATCCTCCCAGCGCTCCAAGAATGTATATGACAGAGGGCCCAAACCGCTTTGAAATAGACACCTTGAGCATAGGTTTTGTGGGCACACACCTGTGTTGGAGAGGCATATTCCGTGAAGACACAAGAAAAATTGAAAGTCCAAACTGCATGCGTTTTCTCAAAAAACTCAGCATTGGATACCAGGCCGTCAAGTCAGGAGAATACACACGCTCCTCTCCCATGCCTATTGCTAACATGGCATTCATTTCCTCCTACACCACCCCCAAGAGTCAATTTGACACAGAAGCTTCCACGCGTTTGGTGACAGGCCTCAAAGACTATACACGTCGAGGCATGGTGCGGGCTTATGAGTTATACAACCCGGAAAAACCCAAAGAAACGACAAAAAAACTGAAGTGGAGCTTAAAGAGTGGCCTCTCTAACCCAGGCACTTTGGATTATGGAGGCGTAAGGTTTCACAACAAAGGCCCCATGCAAACACAGGGCTCCTGGGCTCCTGTGGCGACGGATGTCTTTGATGATTTTTTTAGCCAAAGTCGTTTAAAAAGTTGCACGACTCCATTGGGCATACAGCTGTATGACTTAAACCAAAGCAATTCATGCACCCAAGCGGACGCCCTCGCTTTGCAGAATTGGCTGATAGGGGTGGATGCGGATGCAGCGCGTGCACAGGGTGCCATTCCAACTGCCTTCGAGCTGTCAACACCGGCCATATTCACAAACAGTCCCATTGTCTACCCGCCCTGGGTACGTTTGGCCTCTCAGACAGAAATTGAAAATTACAGGCGATGGAAAGCAGAACTGACGAGGCCGGAATTGGCTTTTCTTTTGCTGGGTTCCACGACAGGAGAAATATATGGCATAGATGCCGGCTTATATGTTGCGGCAGAAAACGATGGTTGTCTTAAGTCTGTCCAACACCATCGAGGTTATTTCAAACCCTATCCTGGATGCCCAAAAGAAGAAGGCAGCCTCAAAAGGTACACGGGAGAACTTCCTGGAAACCCAAGCGCAGGAAAAGTCAAAACGGTTTATTATCCATGGCTTTTCAGGCAAAACTGTCTTTTTGAATACAACACCCGGTATTATGGGACACCCCACCAGCAGGCCTATTCCATTTTTCGTCCATCGCTGAATGCTTCAGTCGCATTTATGGATGTGGATTTTATGTCACCCAGAGGCAATGCGCTGCCGGAGTTTGAAGACGCCAGCAAACCTTTGGCTTGGGAATATGTGGACTCTGGCCAGGGATACAGAGCCAAAGGCCCCCATTCCCTCATTGTTTTAAGCAGTGGACCAAGCAGAAGCCTCCTGCAGGTGTTGTTCATCGGCGCCAACAGCGAGAAGCCGAATGAAAATCCACGCCTATATTATTTATGGGAATTGGATTTTGAAGCAGACCTGAGAGTCAAAGACCATAACCTTAAAGCGCCTTTATATAACAAACCTTCTTTTGGAACCAAAAGCTCCAGACACGCACCATTGGTAGGCAGGTTTATGTTTAACAGAGTCACCAACCCACTTCCGGCAGGTGTTGCCAAATGGTTGGCCATTGTGGGCTCTGACTATAAGCCTGGGTTGGACAGCGACGAAATTTCCAAGGCAGGCGTTGTCTTTCTTGTGGATGTATATACAGGTGAATTGCTCAAACTAACGCCACAAATTCCCGGCTCAGACTGGGGTGGGTTTGTATTGTTAGAACGCGGGGAGGGGGTGGGAGGGGAAATTGTGGGGTTGGATTTGCAGCACCAATCCATCGACAGACCCAAACCCGACCCGGACGGCATTTATGATGTCATTTATATTCCAACCACCTTAGGCCGTGTCTACAGAGTCAATTTGTTAAAATACAACCCCAGCAGCAACGCCGCTTATTATGGCGATGCCTATGGGAAATGCAAAGTCATTGACCTTCCTGAAATTGTCAAAGGTTTTGGCGCCAGTGACGAAGAGGCGAAGCGGCAGGGAATTCACAGCAACATGGCTGTATACCAAAAAGGAAAGAAGGTATACATTTATGTAGGGACTGCCGACAACCCGGACATATATGACAAAAAGATAGACCCTCCCGCAGAAAATTATCATATGTTTGCCTTTGAGCTGGACGAGTCTTCCGTTGGAACAGCTGCGTGTGCGCCGGCGAAACTTCTTTGGGCAAAGAAGCTTCCTGCTGGAGAAAAGGTTTGGGGAGGCATCAGCGTCAACCCCAAAGAAGTGGTGGTTGGCACAGCCACCGGCGGTTCATCAGACATATGTGGATTGAATGCAGAGACAGAAGGACACATTTATGTCTTAGCAGCAGAAACAGGGGAAATTCTGCAGTCCAAAGAAGCGCAAGTGGTTGCGTCTCCTGTGGCTTTTGACGGACACTTTCTTTATGTCGATGCACGAAGCCACCTTGAAAGTCTCGCTTCGGCGGGAATTAACTCTTGGAACAACAGCCCCGCAACCATGCCACTGACAACCCCGCCCGCCATGAAAATATTAAACCAAACTTTTGAGCAAGATATACGCCGGGAGAAAGCACCCAAATAAAAGTCTTTAGCCGAATGGTTTTGCATATGAAAAAGCAACGCGGATTTGTTTTGTTATTGGTTTTAGGCATTGTGATTGGACTCACTTTGGCGATGTTTTTCACTTTGATGGCTGTTCAAAAACAAACCCACATTCAGGGGATGAGCAAAAGACAAAAAATGGCTCAATATGCAGCCGAAGCGGCTTTGACGGAGGGGCGGGAGATTTTTCGCCTTGCGGTTGAACATGGCATCGAGCAAGGAAACACGAGAGTTTCTGATGTTTTAGGGAATTTTGCCGTTGTTGCAGATTTTAATGACTTGCGTGAATGGCGTGACTTGTTTTGTCGTGGAAACCAGGAATGCAACCAATGGGCGCCTTTTAATTTTGTGGAAGACAAGACGGTTTCATCCCTGGAGCTGAGCAGCAAGTTTGGGAAATTGGATGCCAAAAACCTTTGGGGAGGACAAATTCGCTACAGAGCTTTTGCTTATGTAAACAGTGATGAGTTGCTCAGCGCTGACATCCGAAAAGCAACCCCTGTGGTGTTGGTAGGCTTAGGTGAGGTGGGGGCAGAAGGCCAACCGCGCTACCGCATGTATACACGCGCCGTTGTGAGTTATGAAAGCGACAGCAGAGCACCCGCCTTGGTGGGTGGAGCCACGCACAAGGGGGGTGAAGGCAATGCTTTTGTGGCGCGCTGACAAATGTCTGTTTTTTCCCCGTCGCGGCACCCGGTTGTATAAGGGAATCAGCACCATTGAAGTTCTCGTGACATCGGTTTTGTTGATTTTGGGAATTTCTGTTGTCATGAAATTGTCAAATTTTGCACAACAAAGCGAAAGAAATGCCTATTTGGCATTAACAGCGGAGAAGTTGGCACAGGACTTACTTGAAAGAGTTCTCGTTGAAAGGTGTGTCTGGAATCAAGTCCTCCAGGTTTGCCACAACCTGACAGCAAGAGATATGGGCACCTTTCCCCTATGGGTCCAACCCAATGGAGAGGTGAAATACACAAAAGAGGAGGCGGAGGAAGGGAGCTTTGAGTTTGAAGCCAGGTTTGACGTTCAGACAACCTCCGGTTGTTTGTCTGGAATATCCAATGCCAATTGTACATTCACTGTGGATGATACATCCGCTTGGGGTTTAGACAGAACTCTTTTTGAGGGTGAGGTTGGAAATTTGCACAACGTACGGGTAACCGTCAGTTATGTAGATCCTTTTGACAGGCGCATTCATTTCACAAGCTATCAGACCAGAGTCGCTCCCTAAACCGTGGTTGTTTTTTCAAATGGGCGTCTGTGTTTACAACCCAAGCGCTCAACCAGCGGCCTGAAGAAAAAGCATTTTTGATGGCATTTGAAGCTGGGAGAGCGCATCTCTGAAGAAGGCCCCAAAGTTGGCTTTTTGCCAAGCTTTTTCGAAGCTAAAGGAATTTGGATGAAACGAAGGATGTTTGTTTTGTTCATCAACGCAGCGGCATTGGGAATATGGCCGCAGCAGGTGTTTTCACGTGGGTTTGACGTTGAGCCTGGGGTTTGTATCCGTTCTGAAGAAAAGCGAGCGCCTTCTTTGGCGTCTGAGTTTGCTGAAATTCGAAATGCACACATAAAACCAACCAAAGAAGTCGCTTTTTTTGAAGAAAATGTGGCGTCGATTGCTGTTGCGAACAGGCAGGACAGTTATGTGAGGACGCACGTCATTGTGTCAGACATTCCTTCAGACTTCATCGACGACTATACCATCAGCCGCGTGGTGATTGAAAAGGACGTGTTGAACGAGGGTTGCAAGTGTTTGGATTGTGAGCTTGTCGAATTTCAGATTTCGCTGGAATGCAATACATGCACACAGGACTCCACGGGAAAAACGAGCTGTGTTTATAACAGCAGACCTCAATGGATAAACGTCAATTTTAATCCTACACTTCAATGGAGAAACGGCGCCTTTGTTACGATGATTCAAATAAACCACATGACATATGGCAAAACCCGCGTTGAAGTTGACGTTTTGGGTTTGGGTGTGGTGGGCTCACAACTGTGTTGGAGAGCCATTTTCCCCTATGACAAACGAAGAAGTGAAAACGCAGGTTGCAAACCTGTGCTCAAAAACTTCAGCATGGAATACCAGGCCCTCAAGTCCGGAGAATATACACGCTCCTCCCCCATGCCTATTGCGAACATGGCTTTCACCGCTTCCTATGTGACACCGAAAAGTCAATTTGATACAGACGCTTCCGTTAAAGCATTGACAGGACTCAAAGACTACAGCCGCCGGGGCATGGTACGGGCTTATGAGTTATACAACCCCGAAAAGCCCAAAGAAACAACCAAAAAACTCAAATGGCACTTAAAGGGTGGCATTTCCCAGCCCCTGTATACGGATTATGGAGGTCCGGTATATCACGTCAATGGTCCCATCCTTGGAAACTGGGTGGGTTTATATTTGGATACCATGGAGTGGTATTATAGCCCAGGGAGCCCCTGCGATGCGATGTATTATGACTTAAACAGAGACGGCAAATGCGACTATGCAGACAGCCAGGTTTTGAAGAATTGGCTCACCGGTTATGACTCGGGCAGCCAGCGTGCGTTTGGTGCCATCTCCGCCCCCTTTGACTTGTCCACACCGGCTGTGTTTACCAGCCATCCTCTGGTCCCTCCCCCGTGGGTACGTTTGGCCTCCCAGAAGGAGATAGATGCCTACCACAAATGGAAAACTTCCCAGGTAAGAAATGAAATGGCTGCAGTTGTGGTGGGTTCCGCGACAGGCGAACTCTATGGCATTGATGCCGGCGTCTATATGGCAGGCGAACAGGATGGTTGTCTGGACTCTGTACGGCACCACCGAGGTTATTTCAAACCCTACCCTGGGTGTGTACGCGAGGGGGGACGCCTCAAAAGATATGATGGAGAACTGGAAGGGCACCCGGGGGCGGGGAAAGTCAAAACCGTCCATTACCCTCACAGTTTTGCGCGACATTATCTTTATCAATACAACAAGAAATATTATGGGACAGAGTGGCAGTTTCACACCCACCCACGCCCTTCACTGAATGCTTCGGTTGCCTTGGTGGATGTGGATTTTACGACACCTTCCGCCCCGTCGAGCTCCATCCGAAACTATGACGACCCCAACAAGCCTTTGACGTGGCAAAACTTAAAGCCTGACATGTTTGGCCCCCAGGGCGGGCACACCTTGGTCATCAACAGCACGGGCCCGGAGCACCACTGGCTCCATGCCTCGTTTATGAGTGACTATTATTTGCCGCGTTTTACTTATTTTTGGGAACTCAATCTCAAAATGGACTTGAGAATATATGGTATTTGGAAAGACGCGCCATTATATAACAAACCTTATTTTGACAGAAGAAGCTCCAGACATGCGCCCCTGGTAGGCAGGTTTGTGTTTAACAGAGCCAACAACCCGCTTCCCACAGCTGTTTCCAAATGGATGGCCATTGTGGGCTCGGACTATAGGCCGGAGCCAAACATAGATGGAAAACCCATGGCAGGCGTCGTCCTCCTGGTGGACATCGACTATGGCAATTTAATGTTTCCCGGTTACAAAATCCCCGGCGCAGACTGGGCAGGCTTTATTCTATTGGAAGCCGGAGAGGGTGTGGGAGGAGAAATTGTAGGCTTAGACTTGCAGCACCAAGCCATTGACAAACCCAGCGATGAGCCGGATGGCATTTATGACGTCATTTATATTCCAACCACCTTAGGGCGTGTCTACAGAGTCAATTTGTTAAACTATCATCCCGAAAAAACGGCCGCAAACTATGGCGATGCCTATAGAAAATGCAAAGTCATCGACATTCCTGAAATTGTCAGAGGACTGGGCGCGAGTGACGAAGAAGCAAAACGCCAGGGAATTTATAGCAACATGGCTGTGTATAAGGATGGGAAAAAGGTTCGAATATACGTTGGCACCGCCGACAATCCGGACATATATGACAAGAAAATAGATCCTCCCGCGGAATATTATTATATATTTGGCTTTGAGTTGGATGAGTCTTCCCTGGCAACGGCCGCATGCACACCGGCGAAACTTCTTTGGGCAAACAAACTTCCTGCCGGAGAAAGGGTTTGGGGAGGATTTACAGTAAGTCCCAAAGAGGTGGCGGTGGGCACAGCCATTGGTGGCTCATCAGACATGTGTGGATTGGATTCAGAATCCGAAGGACATATGTATGTCTTAGAAGCAGAAACGGGCGTCATTCTGAAGTCTGAAGAAGCGCAGGTGGTGGCTTCTCCTGTGGCCTTTGATGGGCATTTTCTTTATGTCGATGCACAAAACAATTTTGAAATTATTGCTTCGGAAGGAACCAAAAGCTGGAACAACCCTCATGGCGCCTCAGCGCCGGCGAACCTCTCAAAAATGAGAATGTCAGGCCAAACTTTTGAACAGGATATACGCCGGAGAAAACCAGCCAAATAAACGTTTTGACGAAAAAAACCAAGCTCCCCAAGCCATTGTTATACACCAGGAGATTTTTTAAATGCGCCTCTATGTTTCTAAAATGACAACCAAAGGTTCCAGCATTGTAGAAACATTGATTGGGATAAGCATTGCCATTGGTTTGCTTGCAGCCACGTTGCATGTGGGCACAGAGCTTCAAAGAAAGTCTTCCTGGGAAGAGGAAGCATTGACTTTGCACAACATTGGAACGCAGGTTATACAAACATTTGAAGAGCCATTGATGAATGCAGGATATGGATTTGGCTCAGGCCTGTTGTTGATGCATTGGAATAATGCGGGATTGCCGGGGCCGGCGACGATAGAACATCGCTATGCTGTGGATGTATTTCCTTGCGACAAACACTGTCAGGCTTCGCAAGTTTATGGACAATATAAAGCAACCCCGGAAAATCTCTCAGATGAAATTCATGTGCTTGCAACAGCTCCCTCTTATACCCGAAACCTTCTCGACAGATTCAAAGAGTCCACCACTTCATCGACGCCCAGATGGAAATACATCATCGACAAGGCATATGGAGATTTTGAATGGAAAATAGGTTGGGTATACGCCATTAAAGACAAAAACAGCACTTGGGGATGTGCGATGCGATTGATTGTTGAGAAAATAGACAACCAAGACATCTTTTATTGCGAAAGCGTATATGCAAACTATCCATGCCACTGTTGGGTAGGAGAGTTTTGGCAGAAAGACACGTTTAGAGATTGGCGCGTAGGCCCATTGGATGGGTTTGCTGCACGTTTGAGTTTTAATGCTTTGGGGCCATGGCTTGAATTCTCAAGAGCAGAATATTTGCCAAGTGTGGCAGCGCACGGCTCGGGCAGACTTGGAAGCAATTTGGAATATCCCCGGAATATCACGGAATGGCTCAAAGTCAGCCGCTCTGTTTTAAGCTTGAAAGCTTCTCTGGGAATTCCAGACCCTGCCAACCCAAACCAGGTGCTTTGGTTTCCAGACAAAGACAGAAACCACCCTTATATTTCAACATGTGACGAGGCGATTGTTGGAGAGGGTTTCGCGCGGTGTGCCGAAATTGTTAACAATCAATTTGGTGGCTTGGATTCTGAGCTGGACATCAACTACCGACATGCATTGATGCGCCGTGTTCGTGCGATTCGCCTGGTTTTGATTGTCCAATCCAAACGGGAAGACGAAAAAAAAATGGAATTGGACAGCACCGGCGCCTTTGTAGCCAACGCAGATGGTAGTTTTAGAAATGGAAAGCTGACAAAAAGGTTTGAAAAGACAATATGGCCCCCAAACCTGCGGGATTCGAGAGAAGAGGCGGAAGAAGAGGAGCCAGAATAAGTCATAAAACAGGTTATTTCCAATGTGTTATCATATAAAAACCAAATACAATAAAACAAAAACTCGAAGACACAATGGATTTACGTTTATTGAGTTGCTGATAGTTCTTTCCATCATCAGCATTCTGTTGGTCTTATCTGTGACTTCCTGGAATCGGATGATTTATCAACAAGAACACAGCCGTTTTCCCATGGCTTTTCGTTGGTTGTTGACGGAGGCCCGGCAAAAAGCCATTTCAGAAAACAGGACAGTTCGAATTTTTGTCGATTGGGAAAACAAAACCATGGAAAAGGCGAAAACGGTGGCATGGTTACAACTGCCTTGCACACGAGGAGGCGGTTCTTTGTCCAAAGCCACCTGTCCTTCAGAAGAGTGCCTGGGGGCGAATGTCTATTCGAGCAGTTGCGTGCCGATTTCGAGAAGCGAAAAACTGCTTGTGCCAGAGAATGTTCGATTGCCAAACGATTGGGGAGACCTTTGCTTTCTTGCAGGCTCCGGAAGAATTTCTGTGGATTGCAAGCAGGAGATAGAAATACCGCCGTGGATAGGGCTGTCCTACAAGGAGGTAAAGGTGGAGGGGAGACGCTCCTACAAATTTTACCTCAACCCCATCGCTTCCTACATAGAGCTGACAAACTGCAACACAGAGGAAGGTGCGAAAAACACAGAGGCGTGTTTATAGAGAGCCCAAGCCTCGAAACAGAGTTTAAGGCGCATTCAAAAAATGCAAAACGGCTTCAGAGAAAGCCTTCGTAGGCTCCAAGCGATGTCCTCCACCATGGACAAGCCAGAGCGTCAGATGGCGGCGCTGTTTGGAGCACAGCCATGCTTTTTGTGTCACAGGCCGTCGAAAAAGAGAGGGTGGATTGCCCAAGTCAACGGGTTGACATTCTCCTTCGTTGGCCCATTGCTCCAGCATGGTTAAAGAGGAAGGAAAAGGGGCCGCTGTGGAGCCGAAATGTCCGCCTTCGAGAGGCACCATTTCGTCGCTGTCACCATGGACATGCAGAATGGAGGGGCCAGAGGAGGAGAGGGAGGAGCAAGAGGAGGGAGGCGCACCAGCCACAGCAATCAGCTTGGAGAAACGCTCCGGGTTTTCACAAGCCAACTGATAAGCCATGAAGGCGCCATTGGAGAGCCCCATGAGAGTCACCCGGCTTTTGTCCAGAGGAATTCGCGAAGCGATGTCGTCGAGCACAGCCAGCACATAAGCCACGTCGTTGGGAGATTGGCCGTCATGGTTGCAGCAGCTTTCGTTGGCCTCCCAATAGAGTTGGCCTGAGCGATTGAGGGTACCCTTGGGCCAGGCATAGGCAATTCCGGCTTTGCGCAATTCAGCTCGAACGCGAAAGAAACTTTCTTGCGTTGCGGGCGTCGTTGCATAGGCATGCAAAAGCACCACCAGCGGAAACGGCTTAGGGCTGGAATCCTCCGGCACCCAAAGCTCATAGCTGCGCTCAGGAAAACCTTCGGGCGCAAAACTTTGTGAGCGTGCACAAGCGAAGCAGAAACACAAAAACAGAAGCCCCATTGTTCTCATGGCGCAGTCGGGTCTTTTTGCAAGGGTTGAAGGGATTGGCTTTCGGGGCAGGCATTCCAGTTGCTCCAAAAAGCCTCGCGCAAAGCGCGGTGCTCGGAAGATTCCAGCATAAAATGGCGAAGGGAGGCTTCTTTAACGAAGCGCTCACAAAACTGCAGTCGCTTTTCGCGGGAAAGCTGCAGCAGCTTTGGAGAGAGGGCACCCTCGGCAATGGCCTTCGAAAGGCCGTCCATGGCCTGCTCGCGTTGCTGTGCACTGTTACAAAGCAGGAGGAGGTTGGAGCCTGCGGCAATGGCTTGCACGGCTGCTTTTTCCATAGGCCAGTTGGACACAATGGCGCCCATGCCCATGTCATCAGCGACGATGAGCCCTTCAAACGCCATTTCCTGGCGCAAAAGTTTTGTAAGGAGGGTGGGGCTCAAACTCGAAGGCCAGGCTGCATCCAAAACAGGGTAGCGAACATGTGCGGGCATAACCGCAGCGAACCCAGCCTTGGCATAGGCGACAAAAGGAATGAATTCGCGGCTCCTCAAAAAAGCTTCGTCATGAAGAATGGAGGGCAAAAAGAAATGAGAGTCCTGCTGCGCGTCGCCCTGGCCTGGAAAATGTTTGGCGCAAGAGGCGACGCCCTGGTTTTCGAGGCCTCTCGCAAAAGCCAGAGCCAATTGCGCCACCCAATGTGCCTGGCCGTGAAAGCAACGGTCGCCAATGGCGAGGTTGTCGGGGTTGGTGTCAATGTCCAGGACGGGGGCTAAGTTCCAATCGATGCCCAGCGCCGAAAGCTCAAACCCCACGAGGGCGCCGGCTTGTTGAAGGAGTTGCGGCTCCGCGGATTTTCCGAGAGTGCGCATGGGAGGCAGGTGTGTCATGGGAGGCATACGCAGCCTGGCCACGCGACCGCCTTCCTGGTCCACAGCAACAATGAGGGGACGCTTGGCATAAGTTTTGAGCTCAAAAACAAGTTTGGCCACTTGAGCTGGAGATTCAATGTTGCGTCCAAAAAAAATGAAGCCGGCAACTCCCCCATCCATTTGTTTGCGCAAGGTGTCAGAAAGCTCTGTGCCATCAAAACCAAACAGACACAGTTGAGCTGCTTCATGACGCGCATCGACGTTTTGCATGGAAGCTACCTTGTTGAGAGAGGCGTGGTGGGGGAGGAATTTTCGGAGGAAGAGGAAGCAAAGGCTTGTGCGTAGCGGGCGGCGCGCAAGAGGGCTTGTTGCATAGGGCGGGGGTTGGCTTTGTTTTTTCCTGCAATGTCATAAGCGACACCATGGTCCGGCGAGGTACGCGGCAATGGCAAGCCCAGGGTGACATTGACGGTGTTTTCAAAGTCAATGGCCTTGGCAACACATAAACCCTGGTCATGATACATGGCCAGGACTGCATCAAACGGTTGTGAAGAAAGGCTTGCAAAGAAGCCGTCCGCAGGGAAAGGGCCTTCACAAGCAAGCCCCAGCAGAGAGGCTTTCTTAAGTGCGGGGATAAGAATGCGCTGCTCCTCATTCCCTCGCAAACCACCCTCACCGGCATGTGGATTGAGTGCCAGCATGGCCAGGCGCGCTGGATGGCCCAGCAAAGGAGAGAGACTTGAAGACAACAATTGCAGTTGCGCCACCAGGGTGTCCACCTGAAGTGCTTGTGGAACTTCAGCCATGGGCAAATGGTTGGTGGCCAGGGCGACGCGAAGTTTGGGGCCGTCCATAAGCATGAGCACGGAGCATTCAAAAGCTGCAGCCAACCATTCGGTGTGTCCGACAAACTCAATGCCTGCGCGTGAAATGGTTTCTTTTGAAACCGGAGCTGTGCACAAGGCCTCCAGGTTTTTGTCTTTTGCTGCGGCGATGGCCGCATCCACATAAGCCATTTGGGCTTTGCCTCCAGCCAAAGAAGGACGGCCGGGTTTTCTGTCTTCGGGAGGCAAGTGGGTGACGACTCTGAGCTCCACATGTGGAGGGAGCAGAGGAGCCAAAGAGGCGTCTCCAAAAACAACGGGCGTAAAAACGTGTTTGAGCTCTGGTTGCGACAAAGCTTTGCTGAGGATTTCAGCGGAGATTCCTGAAGGGTCTCCCGCGCTGATGCCGATGCGAGGCAAGGAGCTCAAAGTTTTTCCTCAACAATGGCCTGGGCACGAAGCTCCTGAGAATAGTGCCTTGCATAGGCTTCCATCTGCTCCTGTATGAGTTTTTGCCGAAAATGCTCTTTGACTTCTTCAAATGCAGCCAGAGGCAAGGCACGCCGGTCTTCGACTTTAATAATGTGAAACCCCAAATTGGTTCTGACAGGCGTGGAGACTTGAGCGACTTCAAGAGCAAAAGCTGCATTTTCAAACTCCGGCATCATCACCCCACGTTTGAAATAACCCAAATCCCCCCCTGCTTCAGCCGAGGGGCCTTCACCATATTGCCTGGCCAGCTCAGCAAAGTTGGCGCCAGGTGCTTTCGCGAGCGCAGCCACATTCTGGGCTTTGGACAAAGCGGCTTGTGTGGCCTGCTCATCAGCGTTTTCGTTAAGACGAATGAGTATGTGCCGGGCATGGAGCTCCACTTCATTGCTTTCCAGTTTCACCCATCGCTCATAGGCGGATTTCAAATCATCCTCAGTGACATTGACTTTGCTTTGCAGTTTGAGTCGAACCAATTTCATGCGCCCCAATTGTGCCTTCAGCTGTGCGCGATAAGACGCAAGCGTCAGGCCTTCGCGCGCCAGCAGAGGCTCAAGCTGTGCCAAAGTCACATTGTTCTGACGCAGAATGTCTTCAATGGCCATGTTAAGCTCTTCATGGGTGGTTTCCAGCCCCAAGGATTTGACTTGCGCATCCATCAGCTTTTCGTCAATGAGTGACGAAAGAATGAGTTTTTGTGCGGCGCGATGTTTTTCCAAGTCTCCGAGGTGTTGCACAGGAATTTCTTGCCGCAGACGTTTTTCTACAGCGGACCAGGGGATGATTTCGCCGTTGACAACAGCGGCGACGCGGTCCACGACAGTGGCGACGCGGTCCATCGGCTCGGTGTTGGCAGCAAACGCGGCCAAGGAGAGGAAGAGAAACAAACATTTTCTCATGGGGTTTCCTCATTAGCATGTTTGGTGGGCCAAGTGGCCAAGTTAACAAAAGCATGGTTGATTTGGATATGCGCTTGGCTTTTCAGCTTCTCTAAAAACTCGGCTTTCATGTGCGTGCCGCGCTCCGAAATCAGCTTAGCTTCAATGGATTTTCGAACTCTTCCAAAAGGGCTCAGCCGGGGGCGGAATTTCTTTTGCACCCAGAAGAGGTGCCACCCAAAAGGCGACGGAATGGGGCTGGATATTTCGTTGGCACGCATTGAAAACAAAGTTTCATCCATGGGGGCAGGCATGACGTTTTTTCCAAAGCGGCCGAGGCTCCCCCCATTTTCAGCTTCGGGGGCAATAGAATATTGCCGCGCCAGTTTTTCAAAAGCTTGTCCCGCCCTCAGCAGGCGCAGCAACTTGTTGGCTTCTTGTTGTGTTTTGACGAGAATTTGACTGGCTTCTATTTCCTCGGGAGCCGAAAAAAGCTCAGCATTGTTTTTATAAAAGCTGCGCAATTCTTCTTCCGTAACCGCAATGCGGGCAAAGACTTCTTCATAGAGGAGCGCCTCAATGGCCATTTGCTGTGCGGTTATTTTTTCGAAATGCGCCATGTGAAAGCCTTGGGCTTCCATTGGGTTTTCAGCCATGTTTTCAAGAAAGCCGGACATCAGCATTTGGACGTGTTGCCTCACTTGGTTTTCACTCGGAAAGAGTTGTCGTCGTTTGGCTTCCTGGAGCAAAAGGGTTTTGTCGATGAGCTCCCCAAGCAACGCCTCCAGAGACAAAGAAGACTTGTCGAGTTGAGTTTCTGAGCCACCAAACCCCACAGTCAACTCCTCTTCAATGTCCTCGCGCATAAGCACCGTGTCGTTGACTTGGGCAAGCCAGTTGGCAGGCAATTTTTTGGGAGGGGGAGATGAGGCGGTAGGCTTGTCGCATGTACATGCGCCAAGCAGCAGGAGGAGAAAAACAGCCTTGGAGAGGTTTTTAAGTTTGAGAGGGAAAGACATTTTCGCGCCGGAATACAAAAAAACAAATAGCAAGCCAAAGGCCACAGGGGCATATAGACTAGACTTTGAAACTCAAAAAGTCCTTCATTTCTTCTGGAGAGGAGCGTTTGTTTTCGGCGCATACCAGAATGGGCACAGCGTGGCGAGGGCTACCCCAAAGCTTTGGGTTGCAACCAGGTGTGGCCGTGGCAATACAACGAATAAGGAGCTAAGCAAAACGCATGGTACCCTCAAGAGAGCGTTGGCTTCGCAGAGCCACCTGGGCTTCTGTCAGCACGGCCGTGGGGCTTTTGCTGGTGAAGACGGCGGCCTATTTTGCCACCAACTCTGTTGCGGTTTTGGCTTCTTTGGCGGACTCGTTGTTGGATGCCATGGCTTCTTCCGTGAATTTCTGGGCAGTGCGTGTCTCCTTTCGGCCGGCCGACAGCGTACACTCTTTTGGCCACGGCAAGGCGGAAGCGCTGGCTGGCCTGGGGCAGTCCTTGTTTATTGCAGGCTCCGGCCTTTGGCTTTTATATGAGTCCTTCACACGTCTCATTGCACCCAAGCCGATGACGCAGTTGGGGTGGGGGATGGTGGTGATGGGCATAGCGGTGGTGAGCACCCTTGCCTTGCTGGTTTTTTTAGACCGCGCCATTCGCGCGACAGACTCCGCGGCCATTAAGGCCGATGCTCTGCATTACCGCACCGACATATTCAGCAACCTGGCGGCCTTTGCCGCTTTGGGTTTGGGGCATTGGGGAATTTTGTGGGCCGACGGTTTGTTTGGTTTGGCCATTTCTGCTTTTGTTTTGAAAAGCTCTTTGGACATTGCGCGCGAGTCCGTGGCATTGCTGATGGATGCGCAGCTTCCGGATGCTTTGCAGGCAAAAATATTTGATGTCGTCAGAGAGATACCTGGAATTTTAGGCGCACACGACTTACGCACCCGGCGCTCAGGCGCAACCACTTTTGTACAGATGCATGTGGAGGCGCCGGACACCTTGTCCTTGCTTGAAGCGCATGAGCTGGCCGACAAAGCCGAGGCTGCCATTGTGGGCATTGTACCGGGCGCAGAAGTCCTCATTCACGTGGACCCGAGCAGTGTCGTCTCCGACGAGTTGAAGCAGATTCCCCCCTTCGCCCAGGGAAGCCGGGACGGCCCCTGAAGGGTCTTTTTGTCAGGCGGTGCGGGTGGTGGAGGAGATGGAGCGACCCAACTCGTTGATGGAAATTTCCCGCATGCGGTATTTTTGTATTTTGCCGCTGGGTGTCATAGGGAATGCGTCGACGAATTTCCAATGGTGAGGAATTTTGAAGGTGGCAATTTTCCCTTTGCAATAGGCTTTCAACTCATCGCTTGTGAGTGAAACACCGCGCTTGAGTTTCACCCATGCCATGACTTCTTCGCCATATTTCTTCGAGGGGATGCCGATGACTTGGGCTTCAGAAACACCCGGGTGTGTGTGCAGGAATTCCTCAATTTCCCGTGGATAAACATTTTCGCCACCGCGAATAATCATGTCCTTAAGTCGCCCCACAATGTTGACAAAACCGTCGGCGTCAATGGTTGCCAAGTCACCCGAATGCATCCAACGTGCTTTGTCGATGGCTTCGTTTGTGGCTTCCGGGTTGTTCCAATAACCCAGCATGACGCTATAGCCGCGCGTGCACAATTCACCGGGCGTTCCCTGGGGGACAATGTTGCCTGTGGCTGGCTCAATGAGTTTAATTTCCACATGGGGGTGAATGCGTCCGACGGTGGAGACGCGTTTTTCGAGAGGGTCATCCACATGGCTTTGTGTGGAGACAGGAGAGGTTTCTGTCATGCCATAGCAGATGGTGACTTCGCGCATGTTCATTTTGGACTGCACTTCTTTCATGACTTCAATGGGGCAGGGGGAGCCGGCCATAATTCCTGTGCGCAGGCTGGACAAGTCAAACTTTTCAAAGTCAGGGTGTTGAAGCTCCGCAATAAACATGGTGGGCACACCATTCAAGGAGGTGCACTTTTCGGCTTCCACCGTCTGGAGGGTAGCCAGCGGGTCAAACTCTTCGCCGGGGGTGACGATGGTGGCGCCGTGGGTGGTGCAGGCCAGGTTGCTGAGCACCATGCCAAAGCAGTGAAAGAAAGGGACAGGAACGCAGAGGCGGTCTTTTTCAGAAAACCTAAGTGTCTCGCCAATAAAAAATCCGTTGTTGAGGATGTTGTGGTGAGAAAGCGTGGCGCCCTTAGGAAAGCCGGTGGTCCCCGAGGTATATTGAATGTTGATGGGGTCATCAAACTGCAGCGAAGCCTCGCATTCTTCAAGAAGCTGTAGGCTTACGCGCTTTCCGGCGGCGCGCACCACATCCCAGTCATTGTCGAGAACCATGGCCAGGCGCAATTTGGGGCAACGTGTGCGCACTTCATCCAGAAGCTCCGGGTAAGAAGTTTTGCGAAAACCTTTGGCAAGGAAGAGGACAGAGGTGCCGGATTGGTTGAGGGCATATTCCAGCTCGGCCGATTTATAGGCGGGGCTGATGTTCACCATGATGGCGCCAACGCGTGCGGTGGCATATTGCAAAACAACCCACTCATAGCGATTGGGAGACCAGATGCCCACGCGGTCTCCTTTTTGAACGCCGATGGCCAGAAGGCCAAGGGCAATTTCTGTGGTTTGCTCAAAAAATTCACGGTAGGTGGCGCGGTAGTTTTGTGCGCGGCAAACAAGAGCTTCTGTGTTGGGGAAACGCTCCGTTGTGCGTTTTAAGTTTGCACCGATGGTTTCTCCGAGAAGAGGAATGTTTGTTGTGCCTGAGAGATAGGAGAGTTGTTTCATAAAGCCCCCTTTATAAAAAATGAGGAAGCTCTGGAAGCAGACTTATTGTGTTTTGCCTGGCATTTGCTCCTCCGTATACGTTTTGACTGACGCAGGACCTATGTTGGCGTCAATAAAAACAGCCAGAAGTTCTCTGTCCAATTTTCCGGTTTCGGTTTCTTTTTGAAGAATATCCAGCGCCTGTTTGTGAGAGACCGACTTTTTATAAGGACGGTCCACAGAGGTGAGTGCGTCATAAACATCACAGAGGGCGATGATGCGGGATTGAAGGAGAACTTCATTCGCGGATGCCCCCAGGGGGTAGCCGCTCCCATCCAAACGCTCATGGTGTGCTTTGGCGATGGCGGGTATACGCGCAAGCTCGCGGCTCCATGGAATGCGCTCCAGAAAACGCGCCGTGAGTTCCACATGAAACTCAATCTCTTTGCGTTCCATGGCAGAAAGCGTGCCCTGAGGAATAGAGAGGGCTTCCAGCTCTTCTTGTTTGAGCAAAGGGATTTTTTTTCCAAGCCCCACCGGATAGCTGAGGCTGGCGAGAATTTGAAGTTGCTCCACATTTTCTGTGGGGAGGATGTTGGGAATGTTGCTGGACTCAATGAGTTGCATGGCCAAATCCAACTGGGAAAGCTCCGCTTCCAAACGCTCTTTCTCCAAAGCTTCTGTGTTGGCCCATGCGCTGCTGCCTGCACGCAAAGCAATGTGCAAACATCTCCGGTAATATTCTGCCTCGCGCTCTTTTTTGACAAGTTCAACTCGGGCCCGAATGGCTTCCAATTCGACTTGGCGCAGCTTGAGAGGTTTTTTCAGAGTGTTTTCATAAATGCCCACTTTCCCAAAGTCATGCAGCAGTGCGGCATAATGCAGCTCAATCAATTCATTTTTAGAGAGCTTCCGTTCCGGGTTTCTTTCGCCAAAAGCCTTGGCCAGATTGACGCTCAAAGTGGCCACGCGGGCAGAGTGCCCTGCTGTGTTGCTGTCGCGCGACTCAACAGCCAAGACGGAGGCTTGAACAAACCCTTTAAACAAAGCACTCAATTCAGCAACCAAGGCTGCATTCTCAATGGCAATGGCCGCCTGTCCTCCCAAAGCCAGGCAAAGACGCTCATCCTCTTCGCTGAAAGTTCCTCGGATGGAGTTGAGCACTTGAAGAACGCCGATGATTTTTCCTGTGATGGAAATCAAAGGAACGCACAAAACGCTTTTGGTTTGATAGCCGACTTGTACATCAAAACTGCTGTTGAAGCGCAAATCCGCATAAGCATCTTCAAGGCGAATGGTTTGGCCTGTCTTGGCAATGTGTCCGGCAAGGCCAACCCCAACAGGGAAACGAATTTCACCTTCCACGCCTTGTGCGACAAAACTATAAAGTTCAGCTTTGGCTTCATCCACGATAAAAACGGATGCTCTATCTGCATCCACAAGGTGGGCAGACTTGTCTGCAATGAGCGTCAACAAGTCTTCCAATTGATGCTCTGCCACCATCGCTTTAGAGATGTCTAAAATAGCATTGAGTTTTTCTGGACAAGAAATGCCACTCAAAGGGGATTTCAAAAATGAAGAAAACGAAGAAGACACGTTGACCTCATGAATATGGGCCCGACTTGGAACAAGCAGGGCTTGAAGAGCTGTTTAAAGAGAACTAAGTACGTTTAAAAAACCTACCTGCCGAGCGATGACCATGCCCTGTTTTCTTGCCCCCTCTTTGCTGTCAGCGGACTTTGGAAAGCTTGAAGATGAAATTCGTGCTGTTGAAGAAGGAGGAGCGGACGTTCTTCATTTGGATGTGATGGATGGGCATTTTGTTCCGAACATAACGATAGGCCCGCTGGTTGTGGAAGCGGTACGCAAAGCGACACGTCTGCCTGTGGATGTACATTTGATGATAGAGAAGCCGGACCGTTATTTGGCGGATTTCGTAGCTGCGGGTGCAGACAGGCTCAGTGTGCATGTGGAAGCATGTACCCACCTGCATCGAAGCTTAACAGAGATACGTCGCCTGGGTGCACAGCCTGGGGTGGCTTTGAATCCATCAACGCCGCTAAGCACCATAGAAGAGGTGTTGGATGAATTGTTTCAAGTGGTGTTGATGAGTGTCAACCCGGGTTTTGGCGGCCAAAAGTTGATTCCAGGCAGCTTAAAAAAAATTGCGCGCCTGCGTTCCATGTTGGACCAAAGGCAAACTCGAGGCACCACAGAGCCCATATGGATTCAAGTGGACGGTGGCGTCAACGCGGAAACTGCGCCGATGGTGCGCCAGGCAGGCGCAGACATTCTGGTTGCGGGACATGCTGTTTTTCGGCAGCGCAATTATGCCCAGGCCATGGCTCAACTCCGCGGCAGTTCCGAATAGGAGCTGCCACGGGAAGCTTCCGACGGAAGTGTTTTTTTGCGCGCTGCTGGATGAAGGCACGGGGTTTGCGAGCGCATAAAAAAACCGGCAGCGCCCTAAGGCGTGCCGGTTTGGAACAAGCGTCAAACGCGACTACTTTCTTTTTTTCGCAGTTGACTTCTTCGCTGGTTTTTTTGTAGCTGGCTTTTTTGCTGCTTTTTTAGCAACGGGTTTCTTCACCGCTTTTTTGGCAACAGGTTTTTTTGCTGCTTTTTTGGCAACGGGTTTCTTCACCGCTTTTTTGGCGACGGGTTTCTTCACCGCTTTTTTGGCAGCTGGTTTTTTCGCTGCTTTTTTGGCAACGGGTTTTTTCACCACTTTTTTGGCAGCGGGTTTCTTGACTGCTTTTTTGGCGGCGGGTTTTTTGGTTGCTTTTTTTGCAGCTGGTTTTTTTCGAGTGGGTTCTTGATTGGGGGTTGGTTCCATTTCAAAATCGATGATGTCTTCCATATTAAACCTTTCAAAAAGGGGGGGGAGATGTTCACAGGCCATTGCTTTCTACGCCCGAAAAGTCGAACGTCACTCTCTCAAAAAGTTTGGCCCTGGAGAGAGTTCGGCCAGCATCGCCAACTCCGGCGGACACCAGCAAAAATTTTAGAGCTTGAAATTTTGTTTTGCAAGAGGAGCTCAAAACAGTTGTGAGCTTTCGAGCTCCGGAGTTGTACATATGAGTTACGTTCCCTTCTATTTGTTGACCAAGTTACTTCTACCTCAAACATAATCCACTGTGATGATTTCGTTCGCCACAATTCTTTTTTTTGTTTCATCCATCCTTAGTGCTTCTAACACGAACGAGCGCGAGTTGCTTCGCAATACGCTCGCTGACGCCATTGAGCAGAGCGCTCTCAAGTCTTCGCGCGTCTCTCTCCAAGTTATCAGCTTAGACGATAAGAGCACTGTTTTTGAATATGGTGCAGGAGATTTATTGAATCCGGCCTCCAATGTGAAGCTCTTCACGTCGGCGGCGGCACTCAGTCTCCTGGGGCCGGACCATCGATTTGAGACCGAGTTTTTCGTCGACAAGTTGCCCCCGAATGGCCGCGTCCGCACCCTTTTTGTGCGGGGAAATGGAGACCCCAGCATGACGACAGAACGTCTTTATGCGATCGCCGCAGAACTTTCCCATCAAGGTTTGAAGGAAGTTTTGGGGGATTTGGTCCTCGACGAAAGCAACTTTGACGCAGAAAAATGGAGCGTCGGGTACGATCAGGAACAAGGAGACAGGGCCTATTTGGCACCCACAGGGGCTTTGTCTCTCAATTGGAATGCTGTGGCCATCTATTTGCGTCCGGGAGCTTTGAGGGGGCAGGCGGCTTTTGTGGAGATTGAGCCTCCCAGCGAATATTTTCGGCTCCAATCCAAACTGCTGACCGGGAAAGCAACCCAAAGGCGATTTGTTGTCAAAAGCAGCCTGGAAGCCACAAAGCCCAACCTGAAGTCCCAGGTACGTCAACAGGAGATTGAGGTGCGAGGACATGTCCCTGTGGGCAAAGGCACGTGGGTTGTATGGAGGCGCATTGACGAGCCGGCCCAGTATTTTGGTTACACCTTAAAGGCGCTTTTGGCTCAACACGGTATTCGTATTCGCGGGAAAGTGGTGACAGGCACAGTCCCCCCGACGGCTGAACCGCTCCATACAGCCTCGAGTGAGCCTCTGGACATCATCCTAAGGCGGATGAACAAGCAGTCCTCCAATTTCATTGCCGAGCAACTGCTCAAAGTCATGGGAGGCGTCCATCGAGGTTTTCCTGCCACCCATGCCAAAGGCTTAGAGGTGGTGGCCGAGTTTTTGGAGAAAAAAATAGGCATTCCACGTGGCAGCTATGTCATGCGCAATGGCTCCGGACTCAACGACGCCAACCGGTTTTCGGCCTCTCAGACAAACCAATTGCTGCGCCATATGTTTGAAGAAGCCTTGTTTTCCCCGGAGTTTATTTCCTCCTTGGGGATAGCGGCCATGGATGGGACTTTGCGCTCTCGGTTTGGAGGCTCTCCAGCGGAGGGGCGGTTGAGGGCGAAGACGGGGACGTTGGAGAGCGTATCCGCGCTTTCAGGCTATGCGCAGGGAATGAACAAGCAGCAGTTTGCTTTTTCCATTCTTGTGAATGACACTTCTTCTCGCAACCCGGAGGTAATCCGCTCCATTGATGCGCTCGCTGAGTTACTGACGAGTGTGGGACAAGCCCCCAACCCGATGACGCGTACCGAAGAGGGTGGGCTGGAAACTTTCAAACGCCAGGTGAAAACCTATGCGGCGTTGGCCAAAGACAGAAAAGGCCAAACCCTGCTTCAAAGAATGTTGCGCAGTGAAACCAACCCTGTCTCACGTGTGCTGATTGCGGATGCACTCTATGGTTTGGCCCCCAAAGACATGGACATTGCCAACGCGGTTGTCGAAACCTTGGGCACACAACCAGAGCTGCTGGGGCCTTTGAATGTGCTTTCCTTGCAAATGGGCATTCCCTTTCCAGGGCTGAGTGGCCTTGTAGAAATGGCCGCCTCCGGCTCCACCGAGGCCATTTCAAAATTGCTGAAGCTGGCCCCTTTGGCCCGCAGCTATTCCCAGTTAAAAACACCTTTGGCCGAAGGTTTGGCGGCGGCTGCAGAAAGCGCTCCGGAAGAAATGTGGGTGGGGCTTCTGCAGGCCTCTGTTGCCGAAACCGAGGAAGCCATGAAAATGTTGGTGTCGGTTTTTTTAAGAGGCTCAGACAGAGCTTTGGGGCTTAAGGAAGCACTCAGAGCAGCTGTTGTGGCAGGAACAAAACCCCAGGAAAAGGTTTTAAGCCTTTTGCAGATATTGGAAGCTCTCCCCAGGCCACCGGAGGGGGCGGGGTTGGAGAAGCGTTAAGCCGGACCAGCCAGCCAAGCCAACCAACCCAAAATTCTCCAAATGCAAACAAGAGTACAAAGCTTCAATAAAAGGTTTTAAGTCTCTTGCAGATGTTGGAGACTCTGAAATAAGCCATCGGAGGAAACGAGCCGCGAGAAGTGCTAAACTCAAATCCGTTGGGCGTGAATGGTAGAAAAGCAGGCGCGTAGCGCCAGAAAGGCAGAGCTTTATGGCTGGAGTGAATAAAGTCATTCTTGTTGGTAATTTGGGGGTGGACCCTGAAGTGCGGTTTACACCAAGCGGTCAAGCTGTGGCGAATTTTCGCATTGCGACGAGCGAGAGTTGGAAAGACAAAGACGGGCAAAAGCAGGAGCGCACAGAGTGGCACCGCATTGTGGTGTGGGGAAAGCTTGGTGAGTTGTGCGGGGAATATTTGAAGAAAGGCCGACAAGTTTATTTGGAAGGGCGCCTGCAGACGCGTGAATGGAATGACAAAGAGGGCAAGAAAAACTACACCACAGAGGTGGTGGTTTCCAATGTTTGCTTTTTAGGGGGAGGAGAGGGCCGAAAAATGGAAGGCGGCGGAAGGAGAGAAGAGGGAGGAATGCAGGGCTACCCGCCCGACAGCGGCCCCGAGCCATTGGATGACGACATTCCTTTTTGAAGGCAGAAGGTTGCCCTCACAACTCCTGTCAAGCTAAAAGCCAGGGCATGGTTTGTGAAATTTTGTTGTGGCCGGATGAGCGGCTGGCGAAAGCGTCTAAGCCCGTTGAGCGGGTGGATGAGGAGGTACGCCGGTTGGTTTCCGACATGTTTGAGACGATGCATGCAGCCGAGGGTGTGGGCCTGGCTGCTCCCCAAATTGGCATACACCAGCGGGTTGTGGTTTTGGATGTGAGGCCCCGGCTTCCGGACTCCAGCCCCTTCGCGCTGATTAACCCCCGCATTGTCCAGAAAGAGGGCAACCAGCTTTTTGAAGAAGGTTGCCTTTCTTTGCCTGGAGAGTTTGAGGCGGTGGAGCGTGCGGCTTTTGTGCGCGTTGAATTTCTCAATGAGCAGGGGGAGCCGCAGGTTTTGGACTGTGAAGGTTTTCTTGCCGTTGCTGTGCAACATGAGATGGACCACCTGGACGGTGTTGTGTTTGTGGACAGAGTTTCTTCTTTGAAGCGGGAGCTCATCCACAAACGCATGAAGCGACTCAAAAGCGCACGCGCAAAGGAGAAGGCTTCGAATGAGGGCAGCATTTGACAAAAGCACAAGCCTTGCAGTCCGGGTTTTGAGCTTTGCAGACATGCCTTCCGTGCAGGAGGAGGAGGAGGTGGCTTTCTTTCCACGCATGTGGGGGGAAGAGTTTTTGCAAGTCGGCTTCTATTTTGTCGGGGTGGGTATTCTGGCTTAAGCCCAGCCTTTGCGAGACGCGCGCAATGTGCGTATCCACAGGGAAAGCCAAATCTCCCCCCAGGTGCATGCTGACGACGCCGGCGGTTTTTTTGCCCACGCCGGGCAGCGTTTCCAGCGCAGCGCGTTGGATGGGGACTTGGGCGCCGTATTTTTCAACCAGGGTTTTTCCCATGGCGATGAGGTTTTTGGCTTTGTTGCGAAACAAGCCCAGAGAGCGAATATAAAAAACCAGGTCAGCTTCTTTGGCCCCGGCATAGCTGTGTGCGTCAGGAAAGCGCTCAAACAGCCGCGGCGTTACCGCATTAACGCGTTTGTCGGTACATTGCGCCGACAGGCAAACCGCCACCAACAGCTGCAAAGGCGTTTCAAAATGCAGCGCGGTTTGCGGGTTGGGGAAATTTTTTTTGAGGACAGAGGAGACTTTTTTTGCCTGTTTGAGGGGGCAAATTCCAGAAGCGCTCATGCGCAATGCTTAGCCAAAAGCGGCACGCCTCAATAGAAATGAATATGCGCGCCGTATTTTTTATCACCCTGGCAATGTTATGTGCCTGTGGGCACTCAAGGCCTCCCCCTGTCGAGACGCGTTTTTGGGAAGAAGGCTTGTTTGGAGACAAGCCTGCACCGACATTAAGGCAGCAGGCTGCTGTGTGGCAGGCTTTGCTGACGAAGCTGGACTTAAGGTTGGAGGCGGGGGAGGTGGAGGTGGAGGAGCTGGTATGGCTAAAAACCAACCTGGAGCATGCCTGGGGCAGACAAAACAAAGAGGGGCTGCCAGCAGCGCTGCATACACGCGCACAGGCTTTTTTGGAGAAGCTGAAGAAGTGGCCTTCTCCCGGTGCAAGGCAGGCTTTCATATGGCCCATATGGCCTGCGGAACTCAGCAGTCCTTTTGGTTTTCGCATACACCCTTTGACAGGGAAGAAGCGTTTTCACCATGGGGTGGACTTAAGGGCCATGGCGAGGGAGGAGGTACGCAGCATACAAGAGGGTTGGATACTGCACGCCGGCTGGGCAGGTGGCTACGGCTACATGGTAGAGGTACTGCACCCCGGAAGGCATTTTTCGCGTTATGCGCACCTTTCGCAGGTGAATGTGAGGGTTGGAGAAAAAATTCAGACGGGCACCGTGGTGGGTTTGGCGGGGGACAGTGGAGAAACCACCGGCGTGCACGTACATTTTGAGTTATGGAAAGAGGGCCACCCGGTAGACCCCACCCTGCACTTACCAGAGTCTGGAAGATAGCGTGTGGGCCACCCGCAGTGGCGTTATAAAAACAGAAGACTTTGCTTCACAGTTTCGCAAAGGCCCTGTGGAGTTGACAAAGCTGTGTTTGGAGAAAGCAGGTGTTTGTGCTTTGCTGGCGGTTGCGGGAAAAACAGGGAATTTAAGTTGTCTTTTTTATAAGCTTGGCGTCTGGGAGGAGGAGGGTTGGGTGGAGGCGGCCACAACATGCGTTGACAAAGCTGGCTTTATGTGGCCGAAAGGAGCTAAAGAGGCCATAGAGCAGTTATATGTTCATTCGTTTTGCCAGAATGAATTCTTGCTAGAGTGCCCTTATTCATGAAGTTGCATAAGCTCATGTTTGTTTTGCCGAACCTGTTTACGGCCTCTTCCATTTTGTGTGGATTTTATGCCGCGACTTTGTGCTCGGTTACAGAAGCGACACCCATAGCGCTCTACCAGGCAGCGCTGGCCATTTTCTTCGGCATTTTTTTTGATGGGTTGGATGGCCGCGTCGCGCGTCTGACACGCACACAAAGCCAGTTTGGCGTGGAGTTGGACAGCCTGGCGGATGTGGTGACTTTTGGTGTAGCGCCCGCCCTTTTGTTATACAGGTGGGCCCTAGAGCCTTTGGGGGTAGTGGGCATTTTCATTGCTTTTCTTTTTTTGTTGTGCGGCGCTTTGCGTTTGGCACGTTTTAATGTTTTGGCGCAGCGTGAAACCTCCCCCAAAAACCCCATGTTTTTTATAGGCCTGCCCATTCCTCTGGCTGCGGGGGTGGTGGTTTCGTGGGTTTTTGTGGCGCACCAGGACATTCAGAAGTTGGCGTTTTGGGGTTTAGAGGCGCACACCCAGGTGGCGGTGGGGACAATCTTTTTGGCCTTGTTGATGGTTTCCACCGTACGCTACAGAACCTTCAAAGACGTCAAAATTAACCGCAAGTCCGTGACGGGCATTTTGGGCATACTGGTTGTGGGCCTGGGCATAGGTTTGGTTTGGCACCCCGCGTGGGCCCTGGTGGTTTATTTCTCGGCCTATTTGTTGTTTGGGCTTTTTGAGTCTCTGCTGATGTGGGCGGACGACTCAGCCCGCAAAGCCAGGCTGGAGGGGTGTGTGGATGCGGCACTTTTGCCTGAGCAAGGCAAGCTTTCGGAACCTGGCGAAGAGGAGGCCAGCGAGCCGTGAAAGTTTTTCATGCGCATTGAAACGCTTTGCACGGGAGACGAGCTGCTTACGGGCTTAACTTTAGACAGCAATGGTGCCTTTTTGCAGAAATGTTTGTTGGAGCGTCTGGGCCTTCAAATTTCGCGCAGCACGACGGTGGGGGATGAGCGTGAGGAGATAATAAAAGCCTTGTTGGAAAGCAGTGCACGCGCGAAGGTGCTGGTGGTTTCCGGAGGGCTTGGGCCCACAGCGGATGATTTGACGGTGGAATGTGCGGCGCAGGCGGCCGGGCTGCCCATGGCGTTTTCGGCAGAAGTTTTCCAAAGCATAGAAGCGCGCGCCCGGCGTCTGGGTTTTCATTTGACGGAAGGCGCCAAAAAGCAAGCGTTGATTCCGCAGGGTGCGCGCTTTGTTTTAAACAAGCTGGGCTCCGCGCCCATGGTGCAACTGCGTTTGGGTGAATGCGAGATTTTTCTGCTGCCGGGTGTGCCACGTGAATTTCGTGCTTTTGTGGAGGAGGTATTGGTGGAGGCGTTGGAGGCGCGTTGTATGCCCCCGGAGGGGCGCACATTCCGAAGGCTGCGGCGTTTGCAGTGCATGGGTTTGCCGGAGTCTCTGGTGGACGAGGCCATGGCCGAGGTGGCGAAAGGTTTTCCCGAGGTGAAGGTGGGTTTCAGAGTGCGTTTTCCGGGGGTGGAGGTGAAGCTTTTGTGCGAAGCCCGGACAGCGCAGGCGCTGGCGAAGCTGGAGACAGCCGTGGTTTCCAAAGCACACGAAGTTTTGGGGCCGGCCATTTTTGGCGAAGAAGAGTTGGGTCTGGGAGCGTGTGTAGCCAGGTTGTTGCTTGAGCGTGGGCAGACGTTGGCGGTGGCCGAAAGTTGCACAGGCGGCCATTTGGCCGCAGCGCTGACGGCCGAGCCCGGGGCGAGCCAATGTTTTTTGGGCAGCGCCGTGGCCTACACCGGGAAAGCCAAACAGGTATGGGCGGGGCTTTCCAAGGAAGCATTGGCAGAGAGTGGGGAGGTTTCGGCAAAGGTGACGCGCCTTCTGGCAGAAAGTGTGCGGGAGCGTTTGCAGACGGACTGGGGCCTTGCGGTAACAGGTTATGCCGGCCCTGCGGGGGAGCAGGTGGGGCTTTTTTTTGTGGCCTGTGTGGGGCCGCAGGGGGAGGAGGAGGAGGCCAGAATATTCTGGCCGGGTGCGCGCCAGGAGACGCAGGCGATGGCAGCTGCACGCGCCCTTGACGTGTTGCGCCGTCGTCTTTTGAAACTCCCAGAGAGTTAAACTTTTCTCATAACCATATAACTCGTTTTTTAGTTATGAGGCCTCCAGCAACCAGGCGACAGCCTGGCTCAGCTGCTCCTCAAGGCCTTGCATATGGTTTAAGAAAAGGTGTGAAGCCTGGGGGACGACAAAGAGTCTGTTGGGGGCTTGCACTTGGCTTGCGAGTTTTTGCATGTGCTCCAGCCTGCCGAATTCGTCTTTTTCTGCATGGACGAAGGCAACAGGTTTTTTCAGTTGGGCGACAAAGCGCATGTCAAAGAAGTCGACGCCCACACCGACGGCGAGCACGCGCTCTATGCGGGGCTCCGTCAACGCCAGAGACAAAGCCGTCCGCGCGCCGAAAGAGAAACCGCTGGCGAGCAAGGGAAGCCTGGGTTGTTGTTTTTCAAGAAAGTCAAAGGCGACCTGAGCATCTTCAAGCTCTCCGAGTCCGCCGCCATAGCTTCCTGTGGAGTTTCCGACGCCTCGAAAATTGAAGCGCAAAGCGGAAACATGGGCTTGAGTCCATGCTTTGGCGATGCGGTAGGTGGCGTTGTTGTGCATGTTGCCACCGAAGGCAGGGTGGAGGTGGCAGACGGCGGCATAAGCTTGAGGTTTTGGGGGTGACTCCCAAAGCGCTTCCAGGTGGCCATGCGCTGCAGGAATGACAAGGCGTGTTGTGAGCATGGGGTGTTTCAGGAGCGCAATCTTTCGCGCAAGCGCTTGGCTTGTGCCTGCAGCTCATCATCCAGAGAGCCCAGCTCAATGGCCTTAAGCCTTTGCTCCAGGCTTGGCGGACATTTGGGAAGGGGTTTGCCTTTGTCGAGCCAGAGCTCCAGGTGGTTTAAGGCTTTTGAGACAATTTTTTCTTTGGGGTGGTCAAGCAGTGAGTCCAGGAAATAAATGTCGTCCGGCAACTCGTCATATTGCTCAATGAATAAAGCGACACCTTTTATCCACGAGGCCCTGTCCTCAGGTTGCATGAGTTTTTTGATGCTGTCTCTGAAGGCTTTGCGTGTGCCCTGGGCGTCAAACTGCTCAGCCAGGGCTGGAGGAAGTTCTCCCTGGGTGAAAATGGCGTCGGCCGCTTTTTTGTATTTTTCATAGGAGGGGCTGCGAGCGATTTTCGAGGACTCTTTGGACTCCTGCCTGGAGACGTGAGGGCTTTTGTTTCGGTTGGCATCAATCTCGCGCCAAGTTTTTCTGCGTTTTCCGGTAAATCCGCTGTCATGGTTGTCGTCGTATTGGCTCATAAGACGCTTCTTTTTCGAGGTATGGACGGCAGTGTTTATATGGAAGGCACTGGTTTCTGAGTGGAAGGCTCGCTGGTGCTGGACAGTTTTTTTGCTTCTTGAGGATAATATGTCTCCAGGCATTCATTGCAAAGCGCGTGGCTGAAGGTAGCATCCGAACGTTGTTCAATATAGGTTTCAATCCGCTCCCAAATTTGTTGGTCATTCCGCACACGTTTGCAATGCATGCAAATAGGCAACATCCCCTGCAACTGTTTAACATGCTCTAAGGCTGCACTGAGCTGATTAATTTTGGAGCCCAAAGTTTCTTCAAGCTCCAGGAGGCGCTGGCCGACGCGAAGGCGGGCGTGAAACTCACCAATGTGCACAGGTTTTGTTAAAAAGTCATCCGCCCCCGCATTGAGGCCTGAAATAATGTCCTCTTTGCGGGAGCGAGCGGTAACCATGAGGATATAGCGGTATATTTTTTGACCGCGGATAAGGCCACACAGGGTGGGTCCATCAATGCCGGGCATGCTCCAATCCAAAATAACCAGCCTGGGGGCGTCTTCGGTTTGCAGAATTTCCCAGGCTTTGGTTCCATCTTCCACCGCGAAGACAGAAAAACCCAATTTGCTCAACTGGGTAATAAACAGCATGCGTGTGACACTCTCATCCTCGGCCACGAGGATGTTGTGCAGAGTGTTGAATGAATTTTGGTACATAACTCTCTCTAACGTGGAGAAGGCGAGAAAAAAGCAATAAAGGCCCAGAAAAAGCAGAACCTTAGCTTTTGAAAGGCCTTGGGGTGTGCCAAAGGCGTTTTTGGGTGTTTTTCCAAGGGCGCAAAATGTAGGTTTAAACTGCCCAAAGCAAGGAAATGAGAGGGAATTCCTTAGAGCTCGAAATGAGGATTTTGTGCGACAAATTGTTGCCAGCGTTTGACGGCAGGCAGGCGCTCTTCTTCGGAAGCATCCGCCACAAAATGGAAATTGTCGCCGATGGCCGAAGAAAGCTCCTCAATGGCTTGTTTGCGCTGCTCAAAGTTTTCGGATTCTAAAGCCAGGACAAGCCACTGAGCTCTTCTTTCGTGTTGAGCGCGCATCCACCACCTTTGCCAGAGGTTGGGTGAGGGGCCCAGTTGAATACAGGAGAGTTGTTGCAAAGCCCAGGCAGCGGTTTCTGCCACCCATGAATCCACATCTCCGGTCCATTCAATGAGTGTTTCAATGCTGCCTCTGTCTTTGGCGGCGACAACCGCTTTGGCAGCGAGGGTACGGCGCAAGGGGTCCTTCACATTCAGGGACTGGTGGATGGTGCGGAGGGCTTGGGGCCACTCGTTGAGGGTTTTGAAGTGAGGCAAAACAGCGCGCGCAATGCAGGCAATGTGAGGGTCCGCATCCGACAAAGCCAGAAGCACGGGCTCCAGAAATTCAGCAGAGGCGAACACTCCTGCGAGTTTTAATGCGGCGCAGCGCAATTTTTTGTCTTCTGAGCAGAGCAGAGGTTTCAGAGCCTGAGCTCCCGCGTTTCCCAATTGCAACAAGGCATGTGCAATGGGGCCCAGCGTATGCAGCGAAGCGGAGACTTCACCTTCATTCAGGAGGGTGGATTGGGGGCCGGGGAAGTGTTGGATGAGGGCTTCGGCGGAGGCCTTGGGTGTTTGTCCGAGCATTTCAAGCGCGGCATTTTGAGTGGCAACATCGGCTTCCAGCAGCTGGGAAATGGCGTGGGAGATGCGCTCCTTCAAGGCTGTTTCGTCCATTTCCGTGGGCAAAGTTTGTTTTCGGCGCACCCACAACAACTCATGAAAAGCGGCGGGCAGTTGCTGGCAAAACAAGGTGAAGTCCGAGAATTGTTTTTGCTTCAAAGAATTTTGCCCGGAGTCTCCGTAAAAAACAGCGACAAGCTTGTCTCCCACGGCGATGGGATAGATGAAAATGGAGCGTGGCCTCCGGTGAATGTCCAAAAGAAAACGTTGAAGCCTGGGCTCATTGGGGGGGGGCCCGAAATAAGCGGACATGGTTTGGGAAATGGAGTGAAAAAGGCCGGGCGAAGCAAGCTCTATGCGTGTGCGAAGAAACCCTTCCTGGGCACCTTTGCCTGCGCAGGAGAAGCCTTGGGCTTGTCCGTGGATGACAGAAAACAAACCGACAAACTCGAAAGTGCAAAGTCCAAAGCGAAGGAGGACGGTGGTGAGTTTGTCCCGGTCTGTCTGTGCCAGCTTGAGTTGCTCTCGTGCCGCTTCGAGTGTCCAGTGGGGTACAGGCTCAGCGGCATTTCCGCTCCTGAAGGAGATGACCCATGGAATTTCGTTTTGTTTGAGACTTTCTTCTTCAAGCAGTGCTTCCGGCAGGGGCGGCGGAACCAGCTCTCTTTGTGGAGGAGCAGGGCTTTGGGTTTTTTCTGGAGAGCGCAGGGGGCCCATGTTTGCAAGGAGCTCCTCAAACAAGCTTTCCATGTGCAGCCCTTCGTCGACGGCCGAAAAAGAGATGGGAGAGGTGTTTTCAGGTTTTTGTGGACTGGCTTGGGCCGGGGGTTGAGGTGTGTCCTCTATGGGAGGTGCACGCTCAACTCGAGGTGTGCTCTCCATTGGGGTTTCGCTCTGCATGGGAGCAGGGTTAAATTCTGGAGGGGGTGCAGAGTTTGGAGGCGAAGCGTGCACCGAAGACGCTGCCGTTAACAGAGGCCTCTCATGCGTTAAAGCGGGAAGCTTTTCATGCGTCGACTCAGGAAGAGGCTCATGCCTGGAAAAAAGCTGTTGCTTTATTTTGACAAAAAAATCCCTGAAGACATTGGAGCCAACATATTTGGGCACCTCTTCAGAAAGGGAAGTCCTGCTGCCTGGCGGGGGGGCAGGAGAAGGCGTCTTCACCAAAGCTTCAGGCAGGGTTTGCGGCGGCGTTAAAAGCGGGCTTTCCGGGGAAGCGGCGGGTGTTGGCTCAGGTGCGGTTTTTTCGGGCAATGGATGAGGAGGCGAAAGAGAAGGCAGTTTTGTCTGGGAGAGTTTCCCCAAAAGCATGGAAGTGCGGGAAGAGAGGGGCAACCCATAAAGTGTGGCGAGCCATTGCTGAATGCGACATTCCAGGGCAATCCATGGCAGAAGTTTGCGTCCGACACGCAAGCTGAATTCATCGAGGGCTTCCAGTTTGGGTGGATAGCCCACCGCCACATGCAGCGCCTCGTCTTCTTCGCACAAGGGGACACAACAGTTTTGCTGGCACCATTCGGGCAGAAGCAATTTTGCCAACGAGAAGTCGGGATAGAAGTGGTTTAAGTTGACAGGTTTTAATTCGGTGGCTGCAGACAAAGCTTCCAGCATGCTTTCTTCCGTCAGCAAGGCTTTGTCCAGGAGAAACGAGTCAACGCCAAAGCCTTCGTCTTCGGTTTGAGAAGACAGGGCATCCAGCAGAGTGTCTTGCAATCCTAATTGGGAAAGGGCTTTGAGGAGCTTGTCAGACATAGGTTGCTGCAGCTACTTCCTGGGTTGAACGCGCACAACGAAGGTGCCTGTACATTTATCGTGAAGTGTTTGTCGACGCTTGTCGATGAGGGCCCACCAGAAACCTGCAAGCATGAAACCAAAAGAGAGCAGGGAGAGGAGTCCTCTGACAAAGGCCCTTAGGAAACCAAGGGTGTGGCCTTCTTTGTTGACAAGCCTCAAGCCCAGAAGTTTGCGCCCTGGAGTGGCCCCATTCCAGGTGAGGGCAAAGAATGTTGCATAGGCACCCGCCAGCAAAGCGAACAAGGCAACACCTGTGGGCCCCAGCACCTGCCAGGCAGCCGTGTTGCCAAACCACGAAGACACATTTGCAGAGGCTTGTGGCTCCGTGAATGTTTTGGCTGCCCACAACATGCCCAGCGAAGCTGAGCACAAAAGCAAAGCATCGGTGAAAAAGGCCCCCAGCAGCCGGGGCAGTGAAGCCGGCACGGCCTCATGTGTTTTTTCAAGGGGGTGAAAGCTTGGGGCCACTGCCGATGCGGGCTGCGTTTCAGGGTCCACAAAACGGGGTGGGGAACTGAATTGGAAAATGGGCGGGGCGGCCGGTGTGGTGGGCGCAGTGAGGGTTTCGACTTCTTTTTCCAGCAGCGCGGCGAGAGGAGATTTGTCTTCGGCGGGTGCAGCCATGTCCTTGAGTGTTTCGACGGCGACAACCTCTGTTTGTGTTTCCGTTGTCTGCTGGGTTTGTTCCAAAGTTTCCTGGAAAATGTCGTCTGCATCCAGCTTCAGCGTGCCCACTTCCGAAAGGTGCAAAGCCGCTTCCCGGAGTGCTTCGGCGGCTGACAAAGGGCCTTCTTCAGGGGTTGAAAGCTCCACCGCAGAGGCCAGGAGAGAAACCTCCTGCGCGAGTGTAGTCTGTGTTGCCAGCAAGTCCTCTTCCAGGCCTGTTTCCGTGGGCTCTTCAAACAGAGAAATGGAAGGCTCGGCCTCCAGGGGGTGAGCGCCGGGAATGACAAACTCCAAGGAGGGAGGAGGAGGTTGCGTTTGTGTCGGGAGGGCCACCATGGTGGAGATGGGGTCCCACGGAGGAGCTTCCGGAAGCGTGAGCGCAGGAATTTCCTGAGGAGGAGGAAGGGGAGGGGGTGGCGTTGCAAAGCTGGGTTGCACAGCGGGAGAAAGGGGGGAAATTTGCAGGGGGAACATGTCTCGAAGTTGGGAAGCTCTTCCGAAAAAACTTCGTCCAGGAGTGCGCTGAGTGTTTCGGAAGGGTCCGCCACTTCGCCATGGTCTTCCGGAGAGAGGAGGTTTTCGGAAGGAATTCCCAAAACACCCGAGCTGCTTTCGGAAGCTTTTGGGGAAAGCGCAAAACTTTCTGTTTGTCCGGCCTGAGCGTTGAGTGCTTCTGGCGTCGGTATGGGCAAATACGTGGGGGGATGAGCCACTGCAGAAACGCGCTGAGGAGGAATGCTGGGAGGCTTGGGGGAGCTGACGGTTTTAAACTCTTCCTCGAGGGCGGCAACTTCGGAGTCTCCAAAAAAAACCGTCTTACGTTGAGGTTTGGGGTAGGTTTTGGCCGGGCGCGGCGGAGCGGTTTCCAGGGGGGCGGGTGAGAGGGCCGACAAGAAAGGCGTGGCTTCTTTAGCGGGAAGCTCCTCCGGGAAGGGCGCTGTGGGTTCTTTTTTGAGCAGCTTGGCTGGGCTTTCCGGCAAGCTGTCGTCAAAAGGATACGAGGGTTTTTCTTTTTCGTCCGTATTGCTCACGTTCCGTTCGCTTTCTCAGTTATGAAGACGAGCCGTTGCTATCCCAATTGTCCTGTCACAAATTGGAGAATGCTTAACACGGCCAATCCAGCGGTTTCTGACTTTAAAATACATGGGCCCAACCCAACAGAGACAGCGCCTTGTTGTTTGGCCAACTCCACTTCGCCGGGTGTCCAACCACCTTCAGGACCAATCAACACAGTCAATGTGTCCTGCAATGTACCCTGAAATGCTCCGAGGGCAAAAACTTCTCTTAAGGAAACTTGCGTTTCCGACTCATTCAGCAACAGCAGCCTGTGGTTTTTGGGTTGTTGTTTCAGGGCTTCGTTGAGTGGAAGGCAAGGGTGCAGTTTTGGCAAATGGTTTCGCACGGACTGGCGTGCAGCTTCTGAAATGATTTTTTGCCACCTGGCAAAACGTTTTTCAGAAGCGGCCTGGCTTTGCTGCGTACGCTCTGTCAACAGGGGCCAGAATTCAGCAATGCCCAACTCGGTGGCTTTTTGCAGCGCCCATTCGAAACGCGCGGGCTGTCGAAGCAGTGCCTGCATCAAACGGATGGAGGTACTCTGGGCATTCACACGCTCATTTGTCAGCGTGAGGCGAATTTCTTTGGAGCTGAATTCTTCGATGCGAGCCAAAAAGCTTTTCCCTCCTCCGTCGAATACTTCCACATGCTCACCGGGACAGCAGCGCAAAACGTGCGCTAAATAGTGGTGTGCACTTTCCTGAATATGGCATATCCCCAGTTGTGCGTGGGGAAGATAAATTCGTTTCACGATGTTTTAAGACATTTTAAAGCATAAACATTCTAAGGCCCAGGGGGTTTGAAACGCAAACAAACCCATTCTTCAAATTCACGCTTGGCGTCAAGCTGCATTCCAAGCTGCAAAAACCGCATTTCCAGCTCCGCCGACTGGGGGCCGAGAATACCTGAAATGACGAGACATTTCAGCGTTTTTTTGCACAATTCTTCAGCCAGCTCTGCCAGGGCATTCGCAAAAATATTGGCAACGACAAGCTCAAATGACTCCCGAATCTGCCGAAGTTCTGCATCCGAAACCTGCATGGTGTCAATTTTATTCAGTTGAATGTTTTCCCGGGCATGGGCGAGGGCAACAGAGTCGTTGTCTGTCCCAAGCGCATGGTGTGCCCCCAATTTGCAGGCAGCCATTCCCAGAATACCGGTACCGGTGCCCACATCCAACACCCTGGCTTTGGGGAAGGCGCTGCAGAAGGTGTCTATTTCTTCGAGGCATAAGCGGGTGGTGGGGTGGTCTCCTGTACCAAAGGCCATTTTGGGCTCAACATAGAGGACGTGTTTACCGGGTGAGGGCTCAAGCCAGGGAGGCCCCACCCAGAGGTGCTGGGTTTCTGTGGCGCGAATGTGCTTGCGCCATGCCAGGGACCAGTCTTTGTCTTCTTCAAAAACCAGCGCAACCAATTGAGCGTTCCACTGGTTTTGTGCAGCCCTGAGTGCTTTTTTTGCAGCGTGGAGTGTTTTGAAAAAAGAAACAATCTGCATTTTCCCGGGAGGGGGGGCATGGATTCCCGGCATGGAAAGGAGGTGGCTTTCACGCCATTCCTGCCCCAGAGAGCCCAGCGCATAAAGCGACTCGCTGAGAAATTCCGCATGGGTTTCAGATACTTCCACTGTGAGATGAAAAAAGGACACGCAGGGATTATAGCCCATGGAGGCAGAAAACTTAAAAAATTTCGAATTTTTTAGGGCAACAGCGTATAATAAGAGACTTAAGCCCTCCAGCAAAGAGGGTTTGAAAGCAAAAAGCAAAGGAGCCGGTCGACAAACTCCCTGGAGTTTTATAAAAATTTGAAGGCTTGGTGGCCTTTGCGGGAGTTTAAGAGCAAGAAGCAAGTTTATGTGCCCAGATAATGATGACACAGACCCCGGCAGCGTTTCGGGTGCGCCTTTTCGCACAGAAGAGGATTGTATTTCGCCACCTCCTCTGCCGAAGCGAACGAGCAGTCCAGGTTTTTCCATTGCGTCCACTTCCTCCCCTTCTATTTCCTCTCCTTCCCTTCCCTCCCCTTCCATTTCGTCTTTGCCAAACCCTTTCCAGGAAATGCCGGAGCCCTATTTGGCGCCCAGTGCGAGTCCGGCAGGCAAGCTGAGTTTTTTTCAAGCGCTTGCCAGGCAGAAAACCGAAGCTTTGGAGCGTGGCCGGGTGCTTTATTTGAACCTTGAGAAAGAGCACCAGGCGCTGCGTGCCAAGTTTATGCAGCTGCAGCATGCAGGCTCATCAGGTGCGGAACATGTGGAGCAGCTGAAGGCATTGCAGGAGTTGGTGGAGCGCGAGTCCATACGCACTCAGGAAGCGGAAGGCAGAGCCAAAACACTCAAAGTGGAGATGGACGAGCTTGAGGAAGAGCGCAAGGATTTGGCGCGCGCCTTGGCTGAGGTGGAAGGCCAATACTCGCAATTCAAGCAGTCCATGGAGACGGAGCTGGAGTCGCGCAAACAAATGGCGGAGGAGTTGGCAAACCTCAAAATGGAGTTGGAGCAAACGCAGGACCAGGCCGCTGTTTTGGCCGCGGAGCGCGCGGACATAGCGGGACAGCTGGAGGCAACCACCGAAGGTTATGAGCATTGTGTGCGGGAGGCGGAGCAGCTTGCTGCGGAGAATGAAAGCCTGCGCGCGGAAATGGAAGCCTACAAATTCAGCTTCGGCCAGCACCAAAGCAATGAGTTGCAATTGATGGCTTCGGAATTGAAAGAGCTCAGAGAGCGTGTGGAGGCCAGCGAGGGCGAGCAGAAGTGGCTTGAAAAAAACCTGGAGCGCTCAGAAACCCGCGTGCAGGAGCTTGAAGAAGCCCAGGCTGCGTTGATGCAGGCCAAAGCTGTGGAAGCCAAAAAAGCTTCAGCGCAGGCGGCGCTGGAAGCAGAGTTGGAAAACACGCATGCAGAGCTTGAAAGAATGCGTGTGGAGCTTTTGTCTTCCAAAGAGCGGGGACGTTTGGCCGAGCAGGCACAAGCCAGGGAAAAAGCGATGGAGGCACAACTGAAGTCGCTGCAGAGAGAGCTTGAAGAAGCCAACAGGCGCACAGCCCGGACTCCCCCGGGTGTTATGGACGAATTGGAGCAGTTGCGCGAAACCGTTGTCCTGCTTAAAAAACGTTTGATGGTTGCGGAAGCAGCTGTCGAGTCCGCCGCGGGCCTTAAGTCCAAAGTAGCGCGCCTTGAAAGCATGCTGCGCCAAAGTGGCCGCTGAAACGCACCCCAACCCGTGCAGGCCCAGGCAGCTGGCCGTCTATGTGCATTTCCCTTTTTGCCACTCAAAGTGTCCCTATTGCGACTTTGCTTCTGTGGCCACACGGCATATTCCGCACGAGGCCTATGCCGAAGCTTTGCTTGCGGAGTTGGACAGACGCTGTGAAACCTGGCCTGAGTTTAAAAAAGGCTGCATGCAGGCAAGCAGTGTCTATTGGGGTGGAGGCACGCCCTCTCTTTGGGAGCCGCGCTGTTTGGCGAAAGTGCTTGGGCACCTGGAGCGGAAGCTGGGTTTTGCGGAGGGTGTGGAGGTAACCCTCGAGGCCAACCCCCATGCGGCACAGGCAGCAAGGTTTGCAGAATTTCGTGCAGCGGGAGTAAACCGCCTTTCTCTGGGCGTACAGAGTTTTGATGATGGCATGCTCCACCTCCTTGGGCGCACGCACAATGCAAAAGAGGCGCAGGCAGCGGCCATGGCGGCACGAAAGGCGGGGTTTGAAAACCTCTCGGTGGACCTCATGTATGCCTTGCCGGGACAAAACCTCAAGCAGGCTTGCGCAGACGTTAAGGCGGCGCTTGCTTTGGGGGTAGAGCATTTGTCCCTCTATGCCTTGACGCTGGAGGAGGAGGTGTTGTCTCAAGCGGTGCCCATGGCCAGGCAGTCGCTTAAGCTGCCTGGAGAAGCCCTGAGCCTGTCCATGCGCGCACACATGGCACAGCTGGCTTTGGAAGCAGGACTCAAGCGTTATGAGTTGTCGAATTACGCGCTTTGCGGCAAAGCTTCTTCGCACAACTTAAGCTGTTGGAAGGGAGGCGACTATATGGGGCTTGGGGCGGGTGCGGTGGGTGCCTTCATTCGCGACAACGAGGGCCAGCGCTGGTTTAACCACCGCCGTTGGGAAGCTTATGCCCAGGCTTTGGCGGAAGGAAAGTTGCCGGAGGAGGAGAGGGAGGTTTTGCCCAGGCAGGCTTTGTTTGTGGAGCGGGCCATGTTGGGCCTGCGCCTGGCGGAAGGGGTGGAGCTTCGGGCTTTGTGCGCCGAGTTTGGGAAAAACGTGAAAGAGATGGAAGCGCTGGCCCGCGCCTGGGAAAAAGGCGGCTGGGCCACCTATGCCCTGGGGCGTTTGTGTTTAAGCGAGCGCGGCATGGACTTGCACAGCGCTTTGTGTTTGCAATTGCTGTAAACCCAAAACGCAGGACAACCCAAGAAAAGGAAAACAGTGGAAGAGGAGCTGATAGAGCTTGCAGACAGCTGGGCCAGGCTGCTTGGCCCCTGGGGCTATGGGGCGCTGTTTTTTGCGGCACTCATAGAGTACCTGTTTCCTCCCTTTCCGGGGGACAGCGTGGTGGCGTTGGGGGGGGCGTGGGCGTTGCGTACCTCTCAGTCCTGGTTGGGCGTATGGGTAGCGGTGACTTTGGGCAATGGGGTGGGCATTGGCCTGCAACACCGCCTGGGCTGTGTTTTGGCCCAAAGGGCGCAGGGGAAAAAGCCTGGGCGGGTGGCCAAAAAACTCATGGCGTGGGGGCTGACAGAGGAGCGTTTGGCTGCGGCGCAAAAGCAAATGCACAGGCACGGCACGCTGTTGCTGCTGGCAAACCGCTTTTTGCCTTCCTTCAGGGCTTTGGTGTTTTTGGCGGCGGGCGCTGCGGGTTTGTCGTTTAAAAAAACCTTGGCGTGGGGTGTGTTGGGCAGCCTCGCCTGGAGTGCTTTGGTTTTGGGTGTGGGCGCCTGGTTTGCAGACAATGCACAGCAAATTCTGCACTGGTTAAAGCGCTACCAGACGGGGGCGGCCTGGGGGGTGGGGGCGGCTTTGGGGCTGTGGGTTTTGTACAGGTTGTTTTTAAGGCTTAGGGCGCGCAAATGAGTTTTTGTCCGGGCCCTGCTGCATAGGCGCGGACTTTGTTGGCGAGGTTTCCACCGTCCGTTGCGGGTGTCGTCTGGTCTCCACTGCCCGGGCCGAAGGCCAGCGCAATGCTTTGGCTGGCTGCCACCTCGTCCAAATGCTCAAAGAGGTAGTCCACGCGGTTGTCACACCAGTGGCGGGGCGTATTGTTCATCCCCATGTGCCCCATAGGTATTTGCCACCACACCAGAGGCAGCTTCACCGTGTCGGCCAGTGTTTTTCCCCACAAAAAAGTGCGGTGAAAATGGGGTACCTCTGTGTTGTTTGCGTCATACCAGCGGTCCGCCTGGTTTTGGCTTACCGCATAAAACCCCGCATCCCTGTCGGAAAACTCCACCACCACAAAATCCCCCAAATCCTCCCCCCACCTGAATTTGTTTAAATACTCACCGGTGCTTTTTCCCAGGGCCACCGCATCCAAACGGGCATTGGGGCCTCTGCCCAGGTTAATGTCGCCCAAACCCGTGGCCCAGCCTGAAGCCATGAGGCCTATGCTGGCCTGCGGTGCATGGTGGCGGGCCATACGCAGCATGCATTTGCCGAAGCCTGCAAAGTTGTTTTCCTCGGTGGGGCAGTCTCCCTCCGCCGCCTCCTGTACCTGCACCGGCAAACGCTCCGGGCCGTTTCTTCCCACACTGCTTTGCTGCGCAAAACCCCACAAGTCCGGCTCTATGTGCACCCAGACGGGTTTGTTGTTTTGTTGCTGGTATTCATTCACCACCTGCAGCGTAAAACGCCAGTCTCGGAAATAGTCGCGCACGTTGTTGGTGTCGTTTAACACCCCTCTTTCCAAAGCCCCTGCCCCCTCTCCTATGGTGCGGTAGAAGGTATAATAAACCACCATGGGAATTTGGCCTGCCGCTTCGCTGGACGAAAACAAGTTGCGCAGGCGTGCGCCCGGCCTGCTGTCATTGCCTGTGCGGTTCCAACAACCCCACCACCCTCCCTGAGGTTGGTTGGGACAGTTGTTGCAGTCCGTGCAGGGCCCTCCTGCACGGGCGCGCTCCGGCAAATAAATGTATTTGAGGCCATAGGGGACGCCGCGAATGTAGCGCTCATAATTTTCTTCGGCCCCTTCTGTCATAATGCCCAGGAGGAGGCGGTTTGTGCCCAGTTTTTTTGCCAGTCTGTTTTGGGCTTCGCACACTTCCGCGGAGGGGGCGGGGTTAAAAGGAGGGGGAGCGGGAGGGCAAGCAGCGCCGCTGCAAGCGAGTGCCTTCGCGCAAACCGCGGTTAGCGCGGAGCATGCGGGGCCAGTACAGCCGCCGGTGGAGTCAACGGTGCTGTTGCAGGCAGTTGCCCACAGCACCCATGTCAGCAACGTTGCACTCAAAAGCAAGGCCTTCCATAAATGCCGCATAAGCAACTCCTATTCCCCGGGGGCAACCTCTGGTTTAGTTTCCATGGAAGCGGGGGTTGCGTCAAGCAGGGGGGACACCTGTTTTTCCACATAACAGGCCAGGTGCAGCCAGCCGTTGAGGAGTTGTTGTTGGGTTTGCAAGTCACCTTCTATAAGCAATTGGGCAATGGGCGCCAGAAAGCCTGGTTTTGAGGGGAAGTATTCCAAAGCGGTTTTGAGAAGCTCCTCGCGCTCTGTGCCTTCCTGGTTGGCTGCCAGCAAGAGGTACAGCATGGAGAAAAATGCGCGGGCCATGGGCAGGCTGGAGAAGGTGTTTTTTGCCTCCGCCAAATAGTTGCTTATCCGCTCCTGGCCTTCAGGCAATTCCGCGGTGAAGGTGCGCGGTATGGGCTGTGTTTGCGTCTGTTGAGGGAAAAGTCCCCATTGCTGCTGGGCGTGTCGCCAAAACTCGACGACAAAAGAGGCTTCGTCGGGTGTGGTCAGGGGAGGGGGTGTTTTTGCCACAGCGGCAAAAGGGGCAAACACCTCCTGGGACTTGCTTGCGGCCTGGCTGAAGTAACGCGTCAAAATGGGCTGTATGGTTTGCCAAAGCTGGGCCAAACCAATGTTGCTTCCCTGGAGTTGGGAGGCCAGGGAGGGGGAGAAAAAAGCTTCTTTCAGCAGCAAAACACGGCTGTGGAATTCGCTTTGGGCCTCTTTCACGCCCAGGCGTAAAAGCTGCAGGGAGTAGAGGCAAATGGCGAATTCCACGCGGCGGTGGCCGGGTGGAGACAAAGCGGCCACGGCTGCTTTGAGGCGAGGTGCGTCTTCGCGCGCATCCCAGCAGTCGTTGAGTTGTTTGGAAAGGCGTTTGGCCTCAAACAGTTTCAGCAGCACCACGGCTTCGTCCCACAGCTTCAAAAGTGTCGGGTCTCCCTGCAGCAGGGCGGTGGGTTTTCCCTGGCGCCATGTACGCAGAAGCAAGTCTGCAATTTCGGGAATTCTGGCTTTGGACTCTGCAAAGCCGCGGCGTGCATGCTCCAACTCCAACAAGGCCACCGCCAATTGTGCCCTCTCTGAGGGGTGCTGGCGCAGCTTGTCCAGCGCCGGCATGAGTTTGGGCAGAGACAGGCTTTGTATGCACAAGAGAATTTGGCGTTCAACATCCATGTCCTTCAAGGCAATACCTCGTTGGTTGTTATGAGAGAGTTTAAATACCCCACCTGAGTTGGGGAGTAGTTTAAAACAAAACGGGGGCATTTAAAAGGGGGAGCTATGAGGGGGGGAATGGGTGTCGCCTCCGGCGAAGGTGCTTTGTTGCCCTCCGGGCGGGGGTTTCTTGTCGCCGTGGCGAAGCTGCGCTTTCGTTTTTTGGGCGCAGCTCGCCTTCGGCGAGTGACTTTTTTTTTTGACGGCAAAAAAAAAGTCACCAAAAAAAAAAGCCGCCCTGCGGGGCTTTTGGCACAGGAGTAAGT